>ERZ1034946.285-NODE-285-length-32037-cov-53.955162_pt1 | contig 32037 bp, 36 predicted proteins | sample MGYA00520591_ERZ1034946 | MGnify/ENA primary metagenome ERZ1034946 (study PRJEB33766, sample SAMN09781753) | gut metagenome | biome: gut microbiome | host: Homo sapiens | place: Madagascar | study: EMG produced TPA metagenomics assembly of the PRJNA485056 data...
TCAAGTGTCGGAGTAATAAAAGAGTTACGAAATAAAGTAAAAGCAAATTAGGAGGGTATAGAACTAAACAATCGTTTATAACAAGATATAAAATGTCAGGTGTAGATCAATCAGATTTCTGATTGATTCTGAGGGTTTGGGAGATACTCCCAACAAGCAAAAATGCATTTTGTGTGTACAAATGCACTGCTTGCCAAGTTGTGAATATAGAATTGATGGTAAACTTGAATTTAGAAAAAACAAGGCAAACAAGAGGAGACGGGGCATAAAATTGTATATTGAATTGGCATTGAAACGCTTGAAAAGGTTTAGTAACATAAAACCTTTTTCAAGCGTTTCTTTTTATTTTACGACTTTTAATGGAATATGATGCAGTCAGGAGCAGTGAAATTTTTTGAAAAAGTACGGTGGGAATGGACAAAAGTTTAGTATTTGGGGAACGTAATTTGATTTCAAGTAGGTTATGCTTAACTTAGATTAAAAGATCTGGTCTAATCTAAGAATCTTTCTCATAGTATGGGAGAGAAGGACAGGCGAGGTAAGGGGGTGTAGCTTTCGCTTGAAACGGACGAAATTAAATTATCGTTTTCATAATCCAAATTCAGCGGAAGATACTGCAGATTTCCTGTGCAAACTTTTAATAGAAGCAAATGCGGGAAAGGTAGAGCGGGCAATAAAGGATGCGACATTGTATGTAGAGAGTGGGGATTACATATCGGAGAATTTAACAGAAAACTGGGGAAAGTTGTGTGAGGGATAAGAGAAGCAAGGCGGAAAGCATTGATTTTTGCTTTGGAAAAGAGTGAGCAAAATAGAAGCGAATTGAAACAGATTTTTCAAGAATAAATTGTTGTTTATATTAGAAAAAATTAGGTCTAACTTAAGAAGCAATCTCATAGTGTTGAAAAGAAAGACAAGCCAGAGAAGGAGGTGGAGATTCCGCTTGAAACAGAAAAAATTGAATTATCGATTTCATAATTCAAATTCGGCGGAGGTTAACGACGACTTTTGGTGTAAGTTTTTGATTGAAGCTAATGCAGGTAAGATTGAACATGCGATTGAAGAAGCTGCATCAAGGTGTGCAGAAGGAAGTGAGTACATAGCAGCATCGGAGGAGATGGAGGTAGATGCACCGGAGAAAGAAACGGTGAATATAAGGCGAAGAAGAGCAAGGTAGAGATGCCTTGCTTTTTCTATGAACAAATTTGGTTCCTAATATTGACTTTAGGTTAAAATTAAACTATAATAAATAAAAATAAATTATAAGGTGTAATATGAGAACAAATACTATTCATAAAGAGATAAAGATGAATTTGGCACGTTCTGGTATGACACTAACCGAAGTGGTTAGTAGAATGAATAAGAACCGTTCCGAAGAGAATCAAACAACTATACAAAACATATCAAATAAAATCATGCGTGGAACAATAAAGTATTCCGAAATCTTGGAGATAGCTGCCATACTAAACATGAGTATTGTATGGACAGAGACAAGCGAGGAGGAAATACAAAATGTATGATGAGATACTTAGTAATTATACGGATAGTGAGATAGTACAGATATGCAAATTTTTAAACAAGGATTACAACATATATGAACCGGATGAAGTGCGATGGGAAAAAATAAAATACGCATTTTATAAAACAAGCGAGCAAACAATTAGCGAATTGCAGAAGGAAACTTTTTCTAATGAGTTTATTAATCGCCTTATGCTTAAGTATTATGCATGCGAAAGAGTAATAAAATATCATTTTATAAAATATCTCAAAAAAGCAATTCATGATATTGTAGCATTCGAAATGTCAATTGGAGATAGTAGAATTGATATCTGTCGTATTAATGGTAAATTGTGTGCATATGAAATAAAGACAGAGTATGATAATTACGATAGACTTGAGACTCAGATGAAAGACTATTTTAGTGCATTTGAGAGAGTTTATATTATTGTCCCAATACAAAATGCGGAAACTGTACAAGCGTACATTCCTTCACAATGTGGAATAATTACATATAGACTAGATGAAAGTGGTAATATGATTTTTGCATATAGGCGTTCGGCACAAGATAATAAATGTGATATTAATTTCTGCTTAAATAGTTTATCTAGTGGCGATTTGGTAAAAATAGTAAAATCTCTCAGATTAAAGCCACTTAAAACAAAAAATGAGAATCTTGAGCTGTTACTAGATGTTGCTAAAGAAAAAAATATATGGTCCATATATAAGCATTTTTTGAAAGAAAAGTATAAGGAACAATGGAATTACTTGAGAGGAAATTTTGATAAGATTTTACCAATTGATTGTCAGAGTTTTTTTTCGTCTAAGATGAATCCTGATTTGTTATATGAAAAAGAAAAGAATCATAGGGCTTGTTTATAGCCATATGATTCTCTTTTTTTATGCGCCTGTTTCATACATGGTATAAATATAGTGCAACATAGTAATCATTTTCCATTGTCCTTGGTTTTTTCCGCTTTTGACTCCTGTTAGTATAGAAAGGATTTCCTGACAACCAGGGCAATTTTCGTGATGTTTATCTGTATATTCTTCCCAATATTCGGATGCAACAATGCTTGGTGCAATATAGTCTGGAAATTCAGAAAGTTGTGCAGCTCTGCCTTTAAAAGCAACAAAGAAATTGTTGTCGTTTGAGTAATAAACTCCAGCGGGACTAATGGCACCGCCTGTTGAAGGAAGAGATGCTACTATACAGGCATAGTCGCCAAAACCATCAAATTTATTCATGATGCTTGTATTATATAGTTCTTTCAAACTATTATCAATCTGAGCAATAGGTTCTTTATCCGCCATTGACTTATTTGTTAATGTTTCTGGACGATTTGCGTTAACAACTACAGAAATGAAATTTCTTTGTTTTTTGCTGTCTGATATACGTTTGTAAATTTTTTTAAATACCGGGTTCATATGTGAAGATGATTCGATATCTAATAAAACGATATCTTTTTCAGTTATTAAATCTTCAACATGTGAAAAGATATTCTCGAAATCTTGTGTTTTTATACGAAATGCTACTCGAGGAAAGGTTTTTCTGTATTCACTAACCTCGTAAGTGATTCTATTTAAAGATGGATTTTCACTTAAATAGGAAATGACAGGAATCACTCTTTGAGAAAAGGAGCTTAATTTGCACATTTCTTCTATACAAAAATCTACTTGACGAGTTGATAATGTGACATAATTTCTTACAGCATCAGTCGTGCTATTCAGTTTTGTTGATTTCAAGAAATCAATCATAAGTGTCATGGAGGAATTGATATTCAATAATTCAGCCAAATCATCCAAAATAGTATTTTTATTATTGGAACGAGTTTTTTCTTGTATTAATTCAACTAATGGAAGGACAGCGGTGCTATTAAAGACACCTATTTCCGCTAATTGAGATAATACACTCATTTCGATTGTTCGGTTTTTTAATATAGGAACATACATATCAGATGCCTCCCTTCGCTTTATAATCTAAGTGATAAGCTAAGCCTTCGAGTCCTGGATATATGAAAGAACGGTTGATTCCAAACCAATCTAAATCATTAACAAAATCTTTGATAATGTTGTTTGGAATGATTAATTTATCTACAGCGCAGAACTCATCGTTGATTTTTGTTTTATCTAGCGGAACAGTTGGATTTTTATGTACTGTAAATACACCTTTTTGTGCTATGATTCTTGGATGTATATAGCTTGGTGCATAAAGAACCACATCGTCTTCATCTGCCAAAGAAAAAACATCTAAAACATCAGCGGTATTGGAGTTGAATTGTGTTTTGTCAACAACGTATACTGCTACATCATTTCCGTTTGAGTTTTCTGTGGCAAAATATGCTGCTATAAGTGGATTTTCTGTCCAATCTAAAAACCTTGTAGGTAAGCCGTGATGCTGTCCTATAGTCCATTGATCCCAAGTACTTATATTTCTTAAATCCATATGTGGGACAGACATTTTAATGAACTCATTCATAATTTGTTCTTCCAAATCCTGCAAGTCATCTACGATAGATTCTGCGTGACACCTTGCAACATATGGTTCGCGTCCTATTTTGGGCACAAGTAAATAATTTAGATGATTCATACCGCGAAAAATATGATTTCTAGTATAGTTTTTCTCTACATATGATAAATAGTCAATAAAGGAATTAATAGTTATTTCATTCAAATATTAAGCAAGCCTCCTTTTTGTCTATAATGTCAATATTATACAACATATTGCCTTGAAATACTAGTGGTTATGCATATATAATAGTGAAATGAAAGTAGATTATTAAGAAGTTGTGATAGATAAAGCAATTCAGCTTACGGAGGAAAATGGGATGTCGAAATTAATTTGGGTAAAAGAGATTATTGTAAAAGAATTATATGCACCATATGAGGTGGAAAAAGATGAGGATTATTACAAAGACTTAAGAAAAAAATATAAACTCTTGTTAGATACAGCAGAGAAAGCAGGAGCTGATGCAGAAAGCCTTAAAATAATAAAGAAATATTCTGATAAAGTAAAAGAAAGTATTAGATTGTATTACGATGGAAATATTTCGAGGGCACATAATGTTATAAGAAATTTGGTCAAAGGGTGTGAGGAAAATACATTAGCGGTAAATACAATAATAAACTCAGACGCATTTCCGGGTGTTAAAGGAACAGAAATACAATTTTTTAGAGCACGATTAAGTGATGATGCGAAGGCATTTAAAGCAAAGGAAATGTTACATTTGCCACTTTCGATGCGAGGAAAAACCGGAAATTATAGATTTAGCATTCCGGGAATACCTAGTTTGTATTTGGGAAACAGTTCATATGCGTGTTGGATTGAATTAGGATGCCCACCGGAATACAAACTCAATGTAGCCCCGGTTGTATTAGAAGGAAATCAGAAGATTTTTAATTTGGCTGTTATGTCCAGAAACTGGTGGAAACTTGACGAACTAGAGGCGGCAAAAGTACACTGTTGGTTGAAACTATTAATTTTAATGATGGCAACCTCATATACAATTGAGGAGAGTGGACGTATATTTAAGTCAGAGTACATTGTATCGCAAAGCATAATGTTAGCGTGTAAAGAATTGGGATATGATGGTGTTGCATTTTTTTCAAAAAGAGTAAGTGATGAGATATTTGCTTATGCAGCGATAAACTTAGCTTTATTTGCACCGTATCAGAGTAATAAAAAATATTCTACAGTTTGTGAACACATAAAGATTGACGATTCATTTAATTACTCGATGTATAAACAATTAGGACGCATTAATAGAGATTGTACATATGACCTTCGTTTGTTGAGAACAGGAATTATTACAAATATTGGAGAATATCGTGAGGACAGGCAGTTTCAATATGCTATGACAGAATTTTGTGCGTTTGATAAATTTTTATTTTCAACATGGAAACAGAAGGACAAAATTGCGTGGGGAAATGCCTTGAAGTGAAGAAGGGGTATAATGGGGACTTTGGGAGAAAGCTGAAAATCCTTGTTGCCTTATTAATCAAAAATAGTATAATAGTTGTAACAGAACGCAATGAATTTAACAGAAAGGCAAAAGCCATGAATATCGCCGCATACTGTCGTGTATCCACAGATAAATCCGATCAGCTCAACAGCCTCGAGACTCAAAAAGAGTTCTTCTTAGAATATACCAAGCGCACCGGGGACAGCCTCATTAAATTATATGCAGATGAAGGTATTTCTGGAACTAAAATCAAGAATCGTAAGGAATTTCAGCGTATGCTTGCAGATGCGGAAAAGGGCTTGTTCGATATGGTTGTAGTTAAGGATATTTCCCGTTTTGCTAGAAATACCGTCGATTTACTACAAAGTGTCCGCAAACTGAAATCTCTTGGTATCGAAACACAGTTCCTAACCGCTAATATGACCAGTATGGGTAACAGCGAATTTGTTTTAACCATTTTTGGTGCATTAGCGCAGGAGGAAAGCGCCAATACTTCCAAACGTATTAAATTTGGTAAGAAGATGAATGCGGAAAAAGGTCGTGTTCCCAATATCGTTTTTGGCTATGATAAGACGATTGGTGACTATTTTACCCTTTCTATCAATGAAAATGAAGCAAAAGCAATCCGTCAGATTTTTCAATGGTATACAGAGGAAGGATATGGTGGATCGAAGATTGCGAATATGCTCAATGAACGAGGCATCAAGACCAAGCGTGGCAACAACTGGAGCCAGAACGCTGTCTGTCGAATCCTGACCAACGAGATATACACGGGAAAGATTATCAACGGCAAAGAAGAGATTGCAGATTTTCTGACCGGTCAGAGAAAGGAAAAGGATGAATCAGAATGGCTTGTTACGATTCGACCGGAACTTCGGATTATTGAGGAAGAAGTCTTTGACAAAGCACAGGATATTTTAAAAGGTCGTCATGACTCCTTCAAAATTACGCATGAGCGACAGAGTAACAAATATTTATTCTCTACATTGATTAAATGCAAGGAGTGCGGTTGGTCTTTTCGCAGAACGGTTCGCCAATACAAGAATACCTATGTGCGTTGGGTGTGTTCCGGGCATAATGGGAAAGGTGCGGATAGCTGCCCGAATGCAGTGACGGTAGATGAGGAAGAATTGATTCAGGCACTACAGGAGTATTTTCAAGAGATTCTTAGTAAGAAGAAAAAAGTAATCAATTATGTGATTAAAGAATTTCAGCGGGTATATAAAGCAAAAGATGAAAATATTGAGTATGAAAAGCAGCTAAATACAGAATTGAACAAACTTCGCAAATCCCGTGAAAAATACATGGACATGTATACCGATGATTTGATTTCCAGAGAGGAATTAAATGAGAAAATCGGTGGGATGCGAAAAGAGATTGAACGGTTGGAGAATGAACTGAAAATGGTCTCTTATCATCTGACGAAAGGAGAACAACTGGAAGTAATTCTGAACAGTACATTCAAGCAACTGGAAGATATCACGGATGTTCATGAAATGACGAATGCACAGTTGAAACGCCTGATTAACAAAATTGAAGTGGACAAGGATGGCAATGTAGATATTTACCTACATCTTATTGGTGATTTGGGATTGGATGAAACTGTCTTAATTGAAGGAGACGAAAATACAGAGGAAAAAGGCGATAAAACAGCTCTAAATTGTCGCGACCATACATAAGGATGTTACAGAACGTCTGGAAAAAATCAATGCATCTCTGGCAGCAGAGACAAGAAAAGTATTGGATGTCAATAAATCCGAGCGTCATATCCGCGGAGGGCTGGCGACGAAAGAAAAGTACTTACATATGCACGGAGATGTGCATCCGAGTATTTTTTGAAAAAATGTATTGATATGGCAGAAATAAAATAAACACTTGCATTTCTGTTATGCATGTGTATAATGAAATTATTGTTGAAAACAATCAATCATCACGCAGGTGATGTGGATAATTGAAAAAGATATATCATACGACTGTAAGGATTGAGACAGCCGGCAGGATGATATTGGAAAACGGGGTGCTCGCACAGGCGGGCTGAGAGTAAGCGGATGCTTTAACCCAGAACCTGATTTGGATAATGCCAACGTAGGGAGATAATGAATCACAAGTGTGTTTTTTGTGTGCAGGAATCTTTGGTTGGGTTCCTGCATTTTTTAATATGAAGAAGGCAAACAGCATGAACATCACAAGAGAACAGTTAAAATTATACGCTGTCACAGACCGCAGCTGGCTTGGCAGTGAGACACTGTATGAGCAGGTAGAGAAAGCGTTAAAAGGCGGCGTGACCTTAGTGCAGCTTCGGGAGAAAATTCTTGATGAGGCTGCTTTTGAGAAAGAAGGACAGGAGTTATTAGAACTTTGTCATCATTACAACGTACCGCTTATCATCAATGACAACGTGGAACTTGCAAAGAAAATCCATGCGGATGGTGTCCACATCGGACAGTCTGATATGGAGATAAAAAATGCAAGAGAGCTTCTTGGAGCAGATAAGATTATCGGCGTGACAGCAAAGACGATAGAGCAGGCGAAAGAAGCAGAAGCTGCAGGAGCAGATTATCTTGGAAGCGGAGCCGTTTTTGGAACAAGCACGAAAGCAGATGCAAAACCGATGGAATTAGATTTATTTCAGAAAATCTGTGAGAGTGTAACAATTCCGGTTGTTGCGATCGGAGGAATTAACGCAGACAATATCCTTCGGCTGAAAGGCAGAAAGATGGCGGGAACAGCAGTTGTCAGCGGCATTTTCGCATGTGAAGATATTGAAAAAGGAACGAGAGAATTACTTGAAAAAGTAGAAAGTATCATTTAATTAGGTAGGAACTGCAGAGCAGTTTTTATATACAGCGGCAGATTGGGGGCACCACCTTAGGTCGCTATACAAAATTAATGCAAAAGAAGGATTTTTCTTCGGAAAAACAAGGAGGATTTTATGTTTACAGCATTAACAATCGCTGGAAGTGATTCCAGTGGAGGCGCCGGCATCCAGGCAGATATTAAGACTATGACCGCAAACCGCGTTTACGCGATGAGTGCGATCACGGCTTTGACTGCCCAGAATACGACCGGCGTAACAGACATTATGGAGGTAACTCCAAAGTTTTTGGCAGAGCAGCTGGACAGTATTTTTACGGATATCAATCCGGATGCAGTAAAGACCGGAATGGTCTCATCCAGTGAACTGATCGAGACGATTGCGGACAAACTGACAGAGTATCACGCAAAAAATATCGTAGTTGATCCTGTTATGGTGGCAACGAGCGGAGCAAGACTTATCAGCGAGGATGCCATCGGCACATTGAAAAGTAAATTATTGCCTCTTGCAACTGTTATCACTCCGAATATCCCGGAAGCAGAAGTGCTCTCAGGAATGGAGATTAAAACAGAAGCAGATATGGAAAAAGCAGCAGAAATCATTTGTAATACCTTAGGTTGTGCAGTTTTATTAAAGGGTGGACATCAGTTAAATGATGCCAATGACCTTCTTTTCCAGAAGGGAAAAGAGCCAGTATGGTTCCACGGAAAAAGAATTGATAATCCAAACACTCACGGAACCGGTTGTACATTATCTTCCGCAATTGCATCAAATCTTGCAAAAGGAAGGGATTTGGAGACATCCGTGCGTTATGCGAAGAACTACATTTCCGGCGCACTTGCCGCCATGCTTGACCTTGGAAAAGGAAGCGGACCTATGAATCATGCATTTGCAATCGAAGGAGAATACGAAAGATGAGTGAAAAAAGAACTTCCGTTTTTTCAAACGGATTAATTTGGTTTGGCGCAGGAGTATCCCTGGCAGAAATACTGACAGGTACTTACTTTGCACCACTTGGCTTTGGAAAAGCAATGGCAGCTATTTTGTTGGGACATCTGATTGGCGGACTGATGATGTTTGCCGCAGGAATGATCGGGGCAAAAGAGCGGAAAAGTGCCATGGAAACTGTAAAAATGAGTTTTGGTGAGAAGGGAAGCCTTCTCTTTGCAGTATTAAACGTGCTGCAGCTTGTCGGCTGGACTGCGATCATGATCTATGATGGCGCACTTGCAGCAGACGGCCTGTTACATAGCGGCATATGGATCTGGGCAATTGTGATCGGAATTTTGATCATAGTGTGGATCTTTATCGGACTGACCAATCTTGGAAAGTTAAATACCGTTGCAATGACCGCACTTTTTGTATTGTCACTGGTACTTTTTAAGGTGATCTTCTTTAATACAGATTTTGTAATGCCGATCGCAGTAAGTGACGATATGATGACTTTTGGAGCAGCAGTAGAGCTTGCAGTCGCAATGCCTCTTTCCTGGTTACCGCTTATCAGCGATTATACGAGAGAAGCAGAAAAACCATTTGCAGCAACCTTTACAAGTGTACTCGTATACAGCGTAGTCAGCATTTTTATGTACATGATCGGTATGGGAGCCGCTATTTTTACCGGCGAATACGATATCGCACAGATTATGTTAAAGACAGGTCTTGGCGTTGTGGGATTACTGATCATTGTATTCTCAACCGTTACAACGACGTTCTTAGATGCTTATTCCGCAGGAGTTTCCTGTGTTTCCATTTCTTCTAAAATTCAGGAGAAATGGGCAGCGATCATTGTTACTGTGATCGGAACGATCGCAGCGATCGTTTATCCAATGGATAACATTACAAACTTCTTATATTTGATCGGATCTGTTTTTGCTCCGATGATCGCAGTGCAGATTGCAGATTACTTCATTTTGAAGAAAGCGGATTCTGAAAAAAATGCTTTCCAGTGGCGTAATCTGATCGTATGGCTTGCCGGATTTATTATTTACCGCATATTAATGCACGTAGATACTCCGCTTGGAAATACTCTGCCGGATATGGTGATCACAGTCGTTCTCTGCCTGATTGTGGAAAAGGTTGCAGAAGCAATGCGAAAATGAGGACGAAAGAATGAAAAAATCTAACTTAAAGAAATTAACAGTCACAGCAATTTTAGCAGCAGTAGCCGTAGTGGGAAGCTTATTTTCATTTCCGGTATTCGGTTCGAAATGCGCTCCGGTACAGCATCTGGTAAACATCTTATGTGCCGTTACCGTAGGACCATGGTGGGCACTGGCACAGGCATTCATCGCATCACTGATCCGTAACCTGTTAGGGCTCGGAAGCCCGCTTGCATTTCCGGGAAGTATGTGCGGTGCGCTGCTCGGAGGACTTCTCTATAAATATGGAAAGAAACTTCCATTTGCTTACATTGGAGAAGTAGTAGGAACCGGTATTCTCGGCGGAATGCTTTCTTATCCGGTTGCATATCTTGTTATGGGAAACACAGCAGCAACATTGTTTATGTTCGTAGTGCCATTCCTCATCAGTACCTGTGGAGGAACAATCATTGCAATCATTATCACACTGCCATTAAAAAAATCAGGTATGCTCGGAAAAATGAAGGACAGTCTGGAAGAGTAGATGAAAGTTTTTCTGCGCACTCTTTAATTTCTTATAAAGGAAGAGAAAGATGCAAAGTAAGAAAGCCTGTCGGGATTTATGTCCCGGCAGGCTTTCTTTGCATGTGACATTATGAAAGGGTGTTCCCTTTTTTGCAACGGAGAATTCCAAGAAGCAGCAATACCGGAAAGATAATTCCTGCCAGAATACCCATTTTCAGGTTGTCTCCCAAAGAATCTGAAATCATTCCAACCAGGGTAGGACCTCCTGCACAACCCATATCTCCACCTAATGCCAGTAATGCAAACATAGCGGTTCCACCTTTTGGTAAAGCTGCGGATGCTTTGCTGAATGTTCCGGGCCACATGATTCCTACAGAGAGCCCACAGACCGCACAGGCAATCAGATTCAGTAACGGAGCCCGAAACAGTGAAATCCCAAGATAGGATAAAATACATAGCAGACAACTATAAATCATAAAGTGATCTAAATTGATACGATCGCCATACTTGCCATAAAATAATCTTGAGGTTCCCATTAGAATTGCAAAAGCCATCGGTCCGGCTAAATCTCCTGCGGCTTTGGAAATTCCAAGTCCTTTTTCAGCAAAAGCCGAAGCCCATTGGCTTACTGCCTGTTCACTTGCCCCGGCACATATCATCATGATCAGTAAAATCCAAAAGATTTTCAGCCGGAACAATTCTTTTAATCCAAGACCGGTTTCGCCATCCTCAAGCAGAGGTGCGATTGGTACCTTTGCAAAAACAAAAGCGTTTCCAATAGGAATGACTGCCCAGATAATAGCTAATATTTTCCAGTTATCTATACCCGCTGCATAGAAAAACAAAGTTGATAAAAGTACAACTCCGGCATGTCCCCAGCAATAAAAAGAATGGAGCAGGCTCATCGCTTTCTCTTTATTATCAGACGGGCAGGCCTCAACGACAGGACTGACCAGAACTTCCAGAAGTCCACCACCTATGGCATAAATCATTACTGCAATCAAAATTCCGATAAAGGGAACCGGTAAAATTTCAGGTAAAACTGTAAGAAGAAGTAATCCTGCCGCTGCAAGGGCATGAGCTGCGATCATGGATACCCGATAGCCTATTTTATCGATGAATCTGACAGAAAGAAGATCCACCAGTAATTGTATTCCAAAATTAAAAGTCACCAGTAAAGTGATCTGGGAAATCGGAACATGGTAGCTTTTCTGAAAAAATAAGAAAAGTAATGGTGTAAAATTGTTCACGACAGCCTGTACAATATAACCTACAAAACAGGCAGTGATCGTCTTATTATATTGGTTTTTCATTTGTCTTTATTCTCCTTTAACAAATGTGATTATATCGCAAAGATTGTGTGTAGTCATTGTACAAAATTGCATATTTATAGTACAATATGGTAAAAATTAGTATTTATAAGGAAATACATTATGGACTATTTGAAGATAACTACAGATGAAACACTGCGGGAAATGGTTCAGCATGGCAGTGAACGTTATCCTTTTGCATATTATCCTGAGGATATCTGGCAATTTGATTTTCACCGTATCGACTGGCATTGGCATCATGAGCTGGAATTTCTTTATGTTGCAGAAGGCACTGCAATCTGCTTTATCGGTACAAGCAAAGTAGAACTGCATAAAGGCTGCGGCATATTTATTAATAGTGGTGTGTTACATTGTTTTGAAGCACGATCCAGCACATTTACGCCTAATATTGTTTTTGCACCAACTCTGCTGGCATCCGAAAACAGCCTCATTTATGAAAAATATATTCTGCCGGTGATAAATTCAGCAGTAGAATATCAGATTTTTGATCCAAACAGTACATCGGAAAGAAGTGCTTTACAGCTTATGTTACAGATTTTTGAACTTCAGGAAAATGGGCAGGATAATGAATTATGTACCATACAACTTCTGTTGCAGTTCTGGAATATATTGTTTAAAGATGGAGGCTGGACTTCTGATTCGGACAATCTCCAGCGGCTAAATCATAATCAGGCAAGACTGCAAATTATGATGCAGTATATACAGGAACACTATGCGGAAGAAATTACACTGGAAATGATTGCGGCATCGGCATCTATCAGCAAAAGCGGAGCGTTACATATTTTTCAATCCGGCATACATTGTTCGCCGGTAGCGTATCTGATTCAATACAGGCTGGCACAGGCTGCCAGACAACTTTATACTACTCAAAAATCGGTTGCCTCCATTGCAAATGAAACCGGATTTACAAGTGCCGGCTACTTTTGCCGGAAGTTCAGACAGTATTATAATAGAAGTCCGAAGGAATACAGAAAGAAAAAAACGGAAGAAAGTTCTTAAAGTTTGTTTTATAACTACACATTATAAAAAGCGTGTGTTATGATAAGGTCTAACGTGGAATAAGAAATAGATAATAAAAAAATGACAGAGAAAATCAGAACACTACATAAGAGAGACGAGGAATCATGAGTATTTCAGAAAAATATATAGCAGAGCTTTATAACAAAATACAGGAAGAGCGACCGATCATCCACTGCATTACCAATGCCGTGACAGTGAATGACTGCGCCAATATTTTACTGGCAGCAGGCGCGTCGCCAACGATGGCACATCATCCGCTTGAAGTGGAAGAAATCACCGCGGGTACGAAAGCACTTGTCTGCAATTTTGGTGCAATTGCTGATTATGAGGCGATGGAAAAGGCTGGAAGAGTGGCAGATGAATTAGGACATGCCATTGTCATTGACCCGGTTGGGGTATCCGGTTCGAGTTATCGGAGAGAAAAGTGCCAGATGCTGATCGAAAACATCCATCCAACCTGTATCCGTGGAAATTATTCGGAAATCCGGGCACTGATGGAGCATTGCAGTACGGTGACAGGTGTGGATTCCGGCGATAAAAACCTGGATACAGAAGCGATGAGGCAGTATGCAGGCAAATATCATCTGATCATGATTGCTTCCGGGGAAAAAGATATTATCACAGATGGAACCGCCGTTTATATTTGTGAAAATGGGGATGCCAAAATGGCAAAGATCACAGGCAGCGGATGTATGTCTTCGGTTATGCTGGGGGCGTTTTTGGGAACAGAGCCTTCCGTGCAGAGTGCAGCGGCCTGTTGTGCATTTGTTGGAATTGCAGGAGAACTTGCAGCGGAAAAAACAGATGCATGTGGAGGTGGAACCATGACGTTCCGTAACCTTTTCATTGATGAAATATCTTTGATGACACAGGAAAAAATGAGCAGATGCAGGGTACACGTATGATTACATTAAATGATTATCTATATTCCGGTGATACGGTTTTTAAAATATTAAAAAAGTACGCACATGATTTACAGGAGTCGGCAGTCTCAAATCAGAATGAAGTGGATCTGATACATTGCAGGTTTTTAATGCAGATTATGGATTTGCTCGAGCATAATGATTTCCTGACCGCACAGTCACAGAAAATCAGAGAATTTTATAAATATATGGCGAAAGAATACCCATATCTTTCTTTTGCATTTAAGGGGCGGATCAAATCATTAATCCGTGCGGAAGCAAAGTTCAATGGATATGTGGTGGAATATATTTATGACTATTATGAAAAACATGCGACGTATCCATCTGTCGTAGAATTAGGAGAAAAATTGAATTGTTTTCGGGATCTCATTGCGTACCGGATTGTTATTTCCATGCCAAAATGTCATGTGAAGGACAAGAAAGAGCGGGAAAATCAGGAAATCAAATATTTGTACGAGATTGCAAATGTATTAAAAGATTTTCTGGAAGAACGTGGTTTTACAGCAGAACCTGCTGGTGGAGTAAAGAAAAGCACATCTGAATTGTTAAGAGAGGAAGTCCGTCCTTATTATCGTGATTATATAACAAACGTGGACCCGGATGGTTATCGTTCGCTTCATATTACTTTTTTTGATAACAGTGCAAAATGCTATATGGAGATGCAGCTTCGGACGAAACAAATGGATGATATCGCAGAAATTGGTCCGGCAAATCATCTAGGTTATGAGAAAAAGCAGGAGAGTGAGCGCAGAAGAAGAGATGCGATTCCAAAAGGAGAGTGTATCTATTTTGACGAAGCGTATGAGCGCGGAATGCAATTGCAGCAGTTGGAACTCAAAAATCTTGATGTTAATATGTTTGCAGCGGTAAATAACAGTCTGATCAATGATGGATGTGGGTTGTATCGGGGAAGATTGATTCTTCCATATGAACACTTGTCAAGATTTCAGAATGATCTGATTGATTAGGTTTTGTTAAACAGTTGCAGAGAAATTTCGATGTTCTGGAATATCTCAAAATGTATACAAAGAAATGCTTGAATTGAACAAAAAATTCGTGAAATTTAAACTATTATACGAAGAAAAAGAATATGCTATTATAATCACACGACGTGCAGCCGAACAGCGATCGCAGAGATTGTTGTCCGGCTGCATTTTTGTCTGTGAAAAATAAAGGAAAAGAGGAGAATAAAATTATGCCAAAAACAAAATTACAGGAAGTTGTTTTTACCATTTTGATGGTATTTGTCATGGTTTACGCCATGATCTGTTACAACATTGCACTGAATATGGGAGGAATGAGCAACATCGTATTCTTAAATGCATTTCATGAATTAGTGATCATGGGACCGATCGCATTTATTTTAGATTTCTTTTTATATGGAAGTCTTTCAAAAAAACTTGCATTCCGCATTGTGACACCGGGCGTGGATAAGCCAATCATGCTTATTTTAGCAATTTCATCCATCACCGTATGTCTGATGTGTCCAACCATGAGCTTTTTTGCTACTTTATTGTTTAAGAGTGCAGGAAAAGAATTTATTGCGGTCTGGTTTCAGACAACTGCTTTGAACTTTCCGATGGCATTTTTCTGGCAGATCTTTTTTGCAGGACCGCTTGTCCGTGCTGTATTCGGAATGATTTTTAAGGAAAAAGAACCGCAGGTCATGAAAGAAGAAGCGGAATACTTAGAGGGCGGAGAAGCAAGATAATCCTTAAAAGGTAATACTATGTCCGGTATTTGGAAAAATAAGTGCGGCAGCGCAGTCAGTTACAAAAATGAAAACCCAAAACATATTCCATTTTTTTCGGAAATCAAGCGAAATATGATACCACCATTTTTGCAATATTTTTGAAAAAATGCAAACCCACAGAACGCCTGCAACGCCGAACCCAAACGCAGAAGCCAGACAGATATACCCACGGAAATTAAGAAAATATCCGCTGTAATCCCAATAACGCAAATTCCAGAAGAGATCAAGAAACCATCCGATCACAAGTTCTAAACCGGAGCCTAAAAGGGTAGAGAGGAAAAAGACAGTGACAGGGTGGTTTTTCTTATATTTTCCTGAAGAATCTGGCAATAATTCACGAGGGGATAATACAACCGAAAATAAAACTGCGCCAATCCCATAAACAGGCAGCCATGGACCGTAGAGAAAACCACGGTTTCGAAACGTTCCTTCTTTTAGAAGGAAAATCAGAACCTCCCACACATAACCGCAGACAGAGCCTGTGAAAAAGAAAAAAATCATCAGTGAAAGGACATTTTGTATTGTATTCTGCTCCGGTCTGCGGAGGCTGGTAAAATCCGGAAGGTGTTTTTGCTTTTTCATGGAATAAGTATGCTGCCGGAGAAGAAAATTATGTATGGAGTAATAAGAGAAATGTGAAATGAATAAGATGGCACACCTGACATTTGCTAAAATAGAAATAAGGAAAATGAATCGGAAATGGAAATCTCAAGTGAAAAACGGAGATGAAAAGTAGAAAGCGGAAGTAGAAATCAAAAACGAAAATGAGAAATAGAAACCGAAAGCAAAAATCAAAAATGAAAATTCAAAATGGAGATCAGGAGCAAAAATGATTGACAGAGAAAACAGATCAGCGTATGATAAGAAACACTAATTTTCAGAATATTTTAAATAATACAATGCACGCTTGAGAATATTCTGTTGAATAAAAACAGGTTTTGGGAGATGCTTTGTGAGACATCAGGAGGGAAAAGAATGGATTTACAATTAGTGAAAATGAGTGAAAAATTCAAACCACAGCTTTTGGATATGATGGATGAATGGACGAAAACCGGGGAAACTATCATTCCCTGGGCAATCCGAAAAGTAGATTATCATGATTTTGATGCCTATCTGGAAAGCCTGAAAGAATCGGAGCCAAAAGAGGGATATGTACCTGCATCCACTTTTTTCGCATATGACAGGGAACGCGATATTCTGGTTGGAGCAGTCGATATCAGACATTCCCTTAACGAAGCATTATTGTTAGATGGAGGCCATATCGGAGACGGTGTGCGTCCTTCGGAACGAAGGAAAGGATATGCAACAGCGATGATCGCATTAGCGTTAGACGAGTGCAGAAAGCTGGGAATTGAAAAGGTACTTATGGTATGTAATCAGGAAAATACCGGTTCAGCGAAAAGTATCAGGAACAACGGAGGAGTTCTGGAAAATGAGATAAACGTAGAGGGCGAGACGGTACAGCGCTACTGGATACAGTTGTAGAGGTTATGATCAACTGCTAAGGTTACGATCAACTTTAAAAATTACGTGCCAATTAAGAAAAACTATGCTACAATGAAACGAGTGGTAATTCCATTTGATAATCCAAATAAAATGGAACTATCAGAAATACTGTTCTGGCATAAATCAGGACATTACAGAAATGAAAATACAGGAGGACAAAGGGCTGACTATGGAAAATATTTTTTCCCAGGAAAAAGTAATCGTCATCGACTTCGGCGGTCAGTACAATCAGCTGGTTGCAAGACGTGTCAGAGAATGTAACGTTTACTGTGAAATCTATTCCTATCGAACAGACATCGAGCAGATCAAAGCCATGAATCCAAAGGGAATCATTTTGACCGGAGGACCAAACAGCTGCTACGAGCCGGATTCACCAACCTATACCAAAGAATTATTTGAACTTGGCATTCCGGTTTTGGGACTTTGCTATGGTGCACAGTTAATGATGCACGTGTTAGGAGGCAAAGTTGAGAAGGCACCGGTGCGTGAATATGGTAAAACAGAAGTAATGGTGGATACAGCATCTCCATTATTTGGAAATGTGGCACCGACGACTATCTGCTGGATGAGCCACTTTGATTATATTTCAAAACCAGCACCGGGTTTTAACATTGTTGCACACACGGCAGACTGCCCGGTTGCAGCAGCAGAAAACAGAGAAAAGAATTTATATGCGATCCAGTTCCACCCGGAAGTACTGCACACCGAAGAGGGAAGCAAAATGCTTCACAACTTCGTAAGAGGCGTGTGTGGATGTGCCGGAACATGGAGAATGGATTCTTTCGTTGAGAGTACGATCAGGGATATCCGAGAAAAAGTCGGTGATGGAAAAGTACTTCTTGCATTATCCGGTGGTGTTGATTCCTCCGTTGCAGCGGGACTTTTATCCAGAGCCATTGGAAAGCAGCTCACCTGCGTATTCGTTGACCATGGTCTTCTCCGCAAAAATGAGGGAGATGAAGTCGAGAGCGTATTCGGACCAAACGGTCAGTTTGACTTAAACTTCATCCGTGTCAATGCACAGGAGAGATACTACAGCAAACTTGCAGGCGTTACAGAGCCTGAACAGAAACGTAAAATCATCGGAGCGGAATTTATCCGTGTATTCGAAGAAGAAGCAAAGAAAATCGGGGCTGTTGATTTCCTTGCACAGGGAACCATCTATCCGGACGTAGTGGAAAGTGGACTTGGCGGTGAATCTGCAGTGATCAAATCCCACCACAACGTAGGAGGACTACCAGATTTCGTTGATTTCAAAGAGATCATCGAGCCACTCCGTAACTTATTCAAGGACGAAGTCCGCAAAGCAGGTCTTGAACTTGGCATTCCGGAGAATCTTGTTTTCCGTCAGCCATTCCCGGGTCCTGGACTTGGAATCCGTATCATCGGTGAAGTGAATGCAGACAAAGTCCGCATTGTACAGGATGCCGATTACATCTACCGCGATGAGGTGGACAAAGCAGTTGCTGCCTACAAAAAAGAGCACGGCAAAAATCCATCCTGGATGCCAAACCAGTACTTTGCAGCCCTTACCAACATGCGTTCCGTTGGTGTTATGGGTGATGAGAGAACTTACGACTACGCAGTTGCACTGCGTGCAGTCAATACGGTTGATTTTATGACAGCCGAATCTGCTGAGATTCCGTTTGCAGTACTTCAGACGGTTATGAGCAGAATTATCAACGAGGTGCGTGGGGTGAATAGAGTATTCTATGATCTGACAAGTAAGCCACCAGGAACGATTGAGTTTGAATAGACCCACTATCCCAAGGCAACGCCCTTTATCCTCAAGGGGCAAAAATCCTTAGCCTAGGGAATGAATAAAATAACGAGAAACCAAGGACCTTGTAGAGCGGGAAAACCGTTCTATGAGGTCTTTTTCTTTTACTTAAAACCATGGAGAAAGCCTTGAAAATAGAGGAATATCGAGAGATAAGAGAGAAGAAAGAGAGAGCAAGCCAAGACCTTGAAGGAAGTCATAAAATGCCTTGAAAGAGAAGATGGGTGAGGATAAAGGATTTTGCCTTTTGAGGATAAATAGGGTTGCCCGAATATATGGAGATTTCATTTTTGGCAAAATCCGTTTTTGGGGATGCCCTAAAATCAAGGCTTCCAAGGATTCACGTTTTTGGCGTTTTGCCAAAAATCGCAAATTTGGCATTTTGCCAAAAACTAAAGCTCATTTTTGGCATTTTCCTACTCTTGTATTCCTTGGAAAGAAAGGTGGCATTTTATGAGGAAAAAGAATTAAAAAGGAGCAAAATGTACAAAGAGGTATGTGAATAAGTGTGATGATGTTTGCAAAACTTATGATGCAATTCAATATGTCTATGCAAATCTATTGTCGGAAACAGAAGAAGTAAAGTCGTTCCAAGTTAATGTAGTGTTGCAGGGGTTGGAAGAAGGGGCATATACATCTGATTTTGTTATTACCAAAGCCGATGGAAACCTTATGGTAAGGGAATGTGTGAGCAGAAAGCATCTTACAAAACCAATGACAACAAAGCTTTTGGATGTAAGTAGAAACTATTGGAAGTCCCATGGTGTAAGTGATTGGGGTATTGTGATAGAAGAAGGGGTGTAGGCATATGAACAAAGCAGATATGAGAAAAGGAATGCTTCTAAAAGGAAAAGTTGGAGCAGAAGAAAAAATATATCGGGTGTTGGACTTGAAAGAAAAAGTGCTTGTGCTTGATTATGTAAAAAAGACTATGCCGGTATGGAAAACATATGAGGAATTATCTGATTGTGTGGAAAAAGAGGAAGAAACCAGGGCAGAAGCAATAGACATAATAGATGTCATGGAGGGGGAGAGCAGAAAAACAGCATATCAGAGATATAACATGATTTCAGGTATTCTTCCTTTTCTTTCAGAGGAGAGCATGAGAATAGAAGCAATCAAAAGAGTATCAGAAAGATATGGCATTTCCAAACAGACGGTCAGAAATTATTTATGTGAGTATCTAGCAACAATGGATGTCAGAAGTCTTGCACCAGGGTATAAAAAAGCAGAGAAGAAGCTTAGTGCGGATGAAAAGAATATGAGAAAGTCCCTGAACAAATGGTATTACACAACCAAGAAAAGAACATTGAAGAATTGCTACATTCTGATGTTGCAGCATTTTTATTGCAATGCAGATGGAAATCTTACAGAGGAGGCAAAAGCAGCCATTGAAATATTGGAGCAATATGCAAAAACATTTCAGGAACGTAATCCCAATTTGTATCTGTTTAATTGTGTTATGCACTTGGATGAAGCAACGCCGCACTTGCACATTGATTATATTCCGGTTGCAAATGGCTATAAAACAGGCATGAAAACACGCAACAGTCTGACTAAGGCATTGCAGCAAATGGGATTTGCAAAGGCGGTCAGCAAAAAGGAAAATGAAACAGTTGCATGGCAACAGAGGGAGCGAGCTTATCTGACGGAACTTTGTCAGGAGAAAGGGATTGATGTCGAGGTGTTGGGTGTACAGAGAGATAACCTTACCCTGCCGGAGTATAAAGCTGCGATGCAGAAAGTGGAAAAGTTGGAGCATCAAGAGGTGAAAATAGAAGAAAATAATCAAAGGCTGGCAGAACAGGCAGAGAAACTTGCCGATCAGATCGCAAAGTTAGATGAGAAGGAAAAAGATAACAAGGAAGTGCTGAAAAAACATGATTTGAGAGCAGATACCCTAAAGACAATTGTCAAAGAAACAGAGAAAGATACCAAAAAATTGAAAAGTGCAGCAGTTCCAGTAAGCAATATTTTTGGCAGTGAAGAATATGTCAAGGTAAAGAAAAGCGACTGGTAAAAAATCATAGATGCTTTCGGTAGAGCTGTATCCAGAAATAAGATGTTGGAGAAATACGAAAAGAAGATTGTTGCACTAGAGAAAAAAGTATCAGATGTGAGTGGACTATTGGATAAAATAAAGCAGTTTATTTCCAACAGAGGATTGGGCGAAGCCTTTGCAGAATTTGTGAAGTCATTAGAGCCTAAGACAATGAAAGAACGCTTGACAGAAAAGCAGAAGGTTGTGAAAGAGCAAACACAACAAAAATCTATGCATACACAGGAACATGGCACATCGAGAAAACACAATATCAGTACCGAATTGTAATTCGTGGAAAGAGAGATTGTTTATGAATATTACATACGAAAAAAATGGAGATTATTTGATACCAAACTTAATTTCTGATCCAGAGCCGGAAGGGGAATTGAGAAAGTTTGGACTTATGAGAAGACATTATCTGAAAGAGCATCGGAGCGGTATCTATCAGGCGATGCTATTAAGTGGAAAACTAAAGGAATATTTGCTTATGATGCAGGAACAGGCAGAGGCGCAGTTTGATTTACTTGTAAAGCAAATGGCAGAACAAGAGGGCGTGACTGAACATCTGAAAGAGAAAAATCAGATGCTTTGGGTGCAGAGGATGAATAATGTTCGAGAGAGAGCGGAGGAGGTTGTGAGAGCAGAAATATTATATGGCTGATAAAAAATAGTTGGAGAGACATCAATGAAAACGATGTCTCTTTTTACTATATGTGATTGGAATGAAATGAGAAAAGATCAGGTTGCTTTTGTTCGCCCCGTAGAATATAATGATATATGAAAGTTGAGGTAAATAATATGGGTTATATGACAGCAAATCAAGCTGCAAAAAAATGGAATATTTCTCAACGCAGAGTACAAATATTATGCTCTGAAAACCGGATAAAAGGTACATTTAAGTTGGGAGAAGCTTGGGCAATTCCAGAGAATGCAGAGAAACCAGAGGATAATAGAAAGGTAAAAAAACAAAATGAAAACAAGTCTAAACGCCATTGATTTATTTTGTGGATGTGGAGGTTTATCTTATGGATTTGAAAAGGCAGGCTACAATATTTTACTGGGAATAGATAATGATGCTAAAGCCTTAGAAACATTTGAATTAAATCACAAAGGGTCAAAATCGATTTGCGGAGATATAACAGAATTAACATATGAAAAGGATATAAAACCATTAATTGGATATAAAACTATAGATGTCATTATAGGTGGACCTCCTTGTCAGGGAATGTCACTTTCAGGACCGAGAAAATTTGATGATCCTAGAAATAAGCTTTATTTGACATATATACGTTTAGTGGAAGAAATCAAGCCGAAAGCGTTTGTAATTGAAAATGTTCCGGGGCTTGTAAGCTTATTTGGTGGACAGATCAAAGATAGTATTATCAAGAAATTTACTGATTTGGGCTATGAAATTCAATATAAAGTATTATGTGCATCAGATTATGGGGTGCCGCAAAATAGAAAACGTGTAGTGTTTGTGGGAATGAAAAAGGGACACTACGAATATCCGAAAGCTATCACTAAAATTGTAAGTTGTAGCATGGCATTGTCAGATCTTCCCACATTAGAGAGTGAATTAGGTTGTGAGAATGCGCTATATCTCACAGATGCACAGAACGATTATCAAAAACTAATGAGAAAAAATTCAAGTGTGGTTAGAAATCATGTTGCTGCAAATCATTCTGAAAAAGTCAAAAAAATAATATCTTTGGTTCCAGATGGTGGAAACTATAAGGATTTACCAGAAGAATATAGAAATAGTAGAAATTTTCATGTTGCATGGACAAGATTTGCAAGTGATAAACCTGCACCTACTATTGATACAGGACATAGACATCATTTTCATTATAAATATAATCGAGTACCAACGGTTAGGGAGTGTGCAAGATTACAATCGTTTCCAGATGATTTTATTTTTTTAGGCAACAAAACACAACAGTTTAGACAAGTGGGAAATGCAGTGCCACCGCTTATGGCACAGTGTATTGCAGAGCAATTAACAAAAGCGTTAGGAGATGAAAATAATGGCTGAATATCAAATACCAAAAGAGTATTATTTTAGGTTGCATCATGTTAGACCTCGCTTTAAAGGAGATATAGAAAATGTTTTAATATATGTTGCAGAGGAAATTGCAAGGGTAGGTGAGAAAGCAACGGATGATTTTGTTGCTGATGTAAATGCTGCCCTGTTTCGATATCCGGGAAATGCACATAGGGAATTAAAAACAATAAATAATTGGAGAACAGAGATTTCAGCATTGTTTGGATTTATACAACATACGGAGATAACAGACAAACCGGGTAGACGAGCAATAGAATTAGCTAATAATCAAGATTTGGTTGAGTGTTTTAAAGTATTTCTATACAATTTTCAATATCCGGGTGCACATATAAAGCCTAGGGCGGTATTGGAGCAGATAGAGCAAGGCATAAAATTCAAACCTGCACAATATGTTTTGCAATTATTAAGATATGCTAATAGAGAAGGTGAAAATTCTATTGGGATAACTAAACCAGAGGTATGTCATTGTATATTTAATGATTTGCGTGTGACCAGAGAACACGAAGGTGTTGAGAGTACATGGAAGAGGATTTCAGATAATCGAAAGAATAAAATGACGTATGATCAAACTGGAGATGTGGTACGTTATGCAGGCGATATTTTGGATTACATGGAGATTGCAAATCTTTTGAAGACTTATGATAGTAGAACATACTATCTTAATACGTTGGAAGAAGAATCGATTATAAAATTTTGTGAATCCAATGAGTGGTTTGATGGATATGACAATATGATACAAAGTCGTCATGGAAGTTTGGAGACGGTGAAAGCCTGTAGTGACGGCTGGTTTGCATATGTCAATAGAGATATGAAGAATACGGATTTTTCAACAGATATTTTGGCATATATTGCAAATGATGCGGAAGAATTAAAGCAGCTTAAAGAAAATGCAAGAAATGCCAAAGATGCTGGATTAGCAGACTTTATTGAAAGGGATGATGTGATTGAAAAGCGTATTGCTACATATTATGATATGCTGACAACAAAAGACATAGGTGACATAGGTGAAAGTCTGGTTCATGGGCATGAGTGCATGAGAATTAAATTAGGTGGTCGTGAGGATTTGATTCATTTGATTAAGCGAATACCTACGCAATTTGCCGTTGGATATGATATTAGTTCGGTAGAGCTGGATGAGCGAAAGAGATATATTGAAGTCAAAACGACTATTAGTTCAAAACCATTACATTTTAACAGAATTCATTTGACAAAAAATGAGTGGAATACAGCGAGCAGTACTCATGATAGATATTTTGTATATCGTTTGCTTCTTAGTAAATCGGAACGAAAATTGTTTTTGTTACAAGATCCGGTAGGACTTTATAAGCAAGATAAGATCGATATGATACCTGCGGATGGAGCGGATATAACATTTGATCCCAAGCAAGTGGGACAATTTGAGGAGTTGTTAACATGGAAAAATTAAAAGTAGCATCATTGTTTTGTGGATGTGGTGGAACGGATGTTGGATTGTTGGGTGATTTTGATTTCTTGGGTAAACATTATGAGTCTAATGGCATGGAGATAGTTTATGCCAATGATATTGATGATAATGCTTGTAATATTTTTAAAGAGAATTTTGGAATTACGCCTGATAACCGCGATATCAGAGAGGTAAAGTCGGAAGAGATCCCAGAGTTTGATATTTTGACAGGTGGTTTCCCATGTCAGTCTTTTTCTATTATTGCACAGAATCCCAAACGTCTCGGCGTAAAGGATGAAAGAGGAAAGCTGTTTTTCGAGATGTGCAGGATATTAAGGGAAAGACAACCTAAATGTTTTATTGCAGAGAATGTAAAGGGGATTCTTACAGCAAATAAAAAAAGTGCATTTCCATTAATCATGAAAGAATTTGAAGAAAGTGGGTATGATGTTCAGTACCGCATTTTGAATTCAGCCAATTATGGAGTGCCACAAAAGAGGGAACGTGTGATTATTGTTGGATTTAGAAAAGATTTAAATGTAAATTTTTCATTTCCAGATGTGGAGATAGAAGATGAAAATAATTTTGCACCATTAAAAAAGGTCATTGAGAAAAAAGTGGATGAAAAATATTTTTTTAGCGAACGTGCTGTAGCTGGAATGATGAAAAAAAGAGAGAGTATGAACAAGGGAAGGGCACAGGATATTAATAAGCCTTGTAATACGGTGGGGGCGCATTTGGCAAAGGTGTCTTTAAATAGTACAGATCCAGTGCTTATGGAAGATAAGAGATACCGCAGATTTACACCTAGAGAAGTGGCGAGAATACAGTCTTTTCCAGATGATTTTGAACTTGTTGGAAGTGAGGCTGCCCAGTATAGAGCCTTGGGAAATGCCATTCCGCCGGTGATGTTTTGGTATGTGGCAAAGGCGGTAAGTGGAAAATTGCAGGAAAATATAAATGGATAATTTAACTAGAGAACAACGAAGAAGAAATATGCAATGCATAAAGTCTTGTGATACTAGTATTGAAATAAAACTACGTAGAGCGTTATGGCAAAAAGGTCTTCGTTATCGTAAAAATTATAAAAAATTACCAGGGAAACCGGATATAGCATTAACAAAATATAAAATTGCTATATTTTGCGATAGCGAATTCTTCCATGGAAAAGATTGGGAAGTCCTTAAACCAAGGCTGGAACAAGGAAATAATAGTCAATATTGGGTACAAAAAATTGAGAAAAATATAGAGAGAGACGATGAGATAAATAAACAACTTTTATTTATGGGATGGACTGTGATTAGATTTTGGGGAAAAGAGATTTCTAGAAATGTTGACGAATGTGTAAAAGTAGTTGGAGAAACAATATGGGATATGAATATTCATGACAATGATGAGTTATAAGAAAATGCATGGCGCAAAATATTTGGCTAATGTAAAATTAGAAACTGCAGAAGTGGGCAGTTATTAAAAAGTAAAAAGGTATGGAGGATGCACCGGGTGCAAAAATAAATAATGAAGATAAAATTATTTTCTTTTTTTTCGGGTTGTGGTTTATTGGATTTGGGAATGGAGAAAGCAGGATTTGATATAGCTATGGTTTCAGAAAAATACCAACCGTTTTTAGATGCTTATAAATATTCAAGAGAAAAAATGCAGATGCCTAAACCCGAATATGGATATTTTAATGATGACATATGCGATTATCTGAAGGAAAATTCAATCCTTGATGATATAGTCAGGAAAGAGAAAAAAAATAGTATTATAGGATTTATAGGAGGACCGCCTTGCCCTGATTTTTCTACTGCTGGAAAAAACAAAGGAGCAAAGGGGGACAATGGAAAGTTATCAAAAACATATTTTGATCTTATAGCAAAAGAAGAGCCTGATTTTTTTGTCTTTGAAAATGTTAAAGGTTTGTGGAAGACCAAAAAACATAAGGAATTTTATGACAAAATGTATAGAAAGATGAAGAGAAAAGGATATTATATTATAGATAAGTTGCTAAATTCTCTTGAATACGGTGTGCCGCAGGAAAGAGAGAGAGTAATAATGATCGGGATAAAATGTACAAATCAACATCAGCGAGAAATTATAAAAAAATTAGTACAGGAGTTTAATTGGGGAATTCATAATTATAATACTCTTGAAATGATAAAGAACATAGACTGGCCTACGACAGAAAGATTTGTTGAAGGTAGTATTACAAAACCTCCAGTTGGAATTATTAAAGAGTTAACAATTCAGTACTGGTTTGAAAAAAATAGAGTGGAGATCCATGCAAACGCAAATAATTATTTTACCCCAAAAGCTGGACTAAATAGAATGCAGACAATAGATGAGGGGGATGTTTCAAAAAAATCCTATAAAAGATTGCATAGATGGAGGTATTCGCCAACTGCGGCATATGGAAATAATGAAGTTCATTTACATCCATATAAGGCAAGAAGGCTCAGTGTGGCGGAAGTTTTGGCGGTACAATCGGCACCTATGGAGTTTGAATTGCCAAAGACAATGTCATTAACCGATATGTTTAAGACAGTTGGAAATGGTGTTCCAGTATTGATGGCGGAGAAAGTTGGAGAGGAATTACGTAAATTAATATGTGAATATAGTCGACTATGTGAGGAAAGCGCTAATGATATACGATGAAAGTATTATAAAAGAAGATATTAAGAAATTAGAGGCTAGAGAGTTTTATATAAAGTACATAATAAAAACCAACAATTGGTATTTTGCGGAATATCAACATACAGAAGGAAATGAACTTATTGATAAAATGGATCGATTTAAAGAAATTGTATCAGACTGCTTTGAAGTTAGCTTTCACAGTGCGCAAATTGTAGGAAGTGCAAAATTAGGAATGAGTTTATCACCTCAAAAACCATTTAGACATTTCGTTGAAAATGCTAGCGATAGTAATCAAAAAGAATCGGATATTGATATTGCTATTATATCTAATAGTTTGTTTGGGGAAATTTGGGATAAAATAAGAGAAGAACGTAAAAAAAATGTAATTCCCAAATATACATCGATTACTAAATCTATATTTAGAGGATATATAAACGATAAAGAGTTTAAAGATTTGGAAGGATTAAGGAAAGGATGGGAAGAAAAAATATCAAAATGTAATATTTTGTTACAAGGTGAATTATCAATTATTCATCCAATTTCTTATAGAATATACAGAAATTGGGAAGATCTTGAGGATTATCAATTAGATGGAATTATGAAAACGAAGGAGGTTTTATTACAAAATGAAATTTGAATTTGACCAAAACTATAAGAAAATAAGTGAAATAATTGGAATGAGAAAAAGAGGTGAATTGGTTGTTGATTATTCGTATCAGAGAAGAGCGGTTTGGGGTGAAAAGGATTGGATAAGATTAGTGGAAACTATTTTGCTAAATTTGGTTGTCCCATCAGTATATTTTTGGAATTCTGAAACTGATCCAGAGACAGGAAAAGCAATTTTGCACATTGTTGATGGGCAGCAAAGGATAACTGCTATTCAAAATTTTGTAAACGGAGAGTTTAAACTTAAAGGAAATTATTTACTCGAAGAAGAGAGTAAACAAAGGTTTGGAAATAAATATTTTTCTGACTTATCACCCGACGAAAAAAAAGATTTCTGGGATTATAAATTATCTGTCATCGAAATTGCGAGAGACGTAAAAATAGATGATGTAAAAAATATGTTTAAAAGATTAAATCTTACAGATTATAATCTAAATAATCAAGAGAGAAGAAATGTTATAAGTGGAGAATTTGCAGCTTTAGCGAGAGAGCTAGCAGAAAATGAATTTTGGAGTAAGGAAGGAAAAGAATTATTTAGAGCAAATGTAGTAAAACGCATGCAGGATGTTGAGTTTTGCGCGAGTTTGATATTGCTATACAAAAGAGGGATTATAGATCAGCAAACAGATAAGGCACTAAATGATGCATATAGAGATTATGAATCGAATTATGATGATGCAGATAAGGATAGAAATGCAGTATTAAAAGCAATGGAATTAGTTGATAAATTTATTTGTGATAAAACACTACCATTTTTAAGAAGAACAAGCCAATTATATACATTGTTTTCAGTCGTTTTTTATATTATGTCAAAGAATAAAACTATCTCAGACAAGGAAGTAAAGAAATTTTATGCATTTGTAGATATATACGATAAATTTAAGAACGAGGAAAATGTTACATTGGATTTATCCTTGGAAGAGAGAAATTTATATGATTTATTCAAAAAATATAAGCAGGCTTCTTCTGAAGGGACACGCAAGCTGATAAATCGGATGGCCAGATTTGATGTATTAAAACATTTTCTTTTAGAGGATGATAGTACTGATGAGCTGGTTTCAAGCTTATGTGAGAAGTTGGAAAAAATGTAGTGTATGCAGAAAGTGGTAAAATGTATATTGGGTACAATTTGGGTACAATAATTTTGAAACCATATTAACAAGATGCAAAACCGTATCAAAATAATGCGGTTTTGCAACGCAGTAATAGCAGATTTATATGAAAAATCGAACCTGAAAAAGAGTTTGAATAGAAGACACAAGTCTTGGAACCCACTAAATAAGCGGCTTCCGAGACTTTTCCTTCTGCTTTGCTACTAATTTGCTACTAATAGCAACTACTCTTTTTTTATCGTTTTTGTGTGCTTGTCATTAACTTTAATAGCAAGAAATCCTGATGATTGCTGGATTTCTTTTAAATGATTTTTCTTTGTGGCATCTGGATGATTTTCCCTGATGCGGTATTTGGTGGTACTAACGCAGATCCAAACTGAGGTCGGATTGTCACATCTGAGTCGTTGTCCTGAGTCTGCGGCACTTCACATGTGATACCTGCTACTTCAAGCAGAGGGTTAGAGGATATTTATCGTGGAGGCAATTCAAAGTCAAGAAATCCGCATATGCAGACTATGCTTAGATTGGTTGGATTTTGCGATAATGCTGGCTCTGGATTCCCGACAATTCTTGATGTGTGGAAGTCAGAAGGATGGATAAAATCTTAATTGATTGAAGATACAAATCTCGATCAGGTGACACTTGTGATGAAGATGGAAAAGGCATCTGATGATAAATCAGCAGAATCAGCAGAAAAATCAGCAGATTAAAAAAACAGGGAAGGAATGATGTTATCAGAAAGACATCAGCAGATTTTAGCAATTATGGAGGCTGGTGTTGAATATAGTGCGGAACAGGTGGCAGAAAAGATAGGATTAAAAGGTCCAAGGACAAGACAATTATTAAACGAATTAGTGAATCAGGAGTTATTGGCTTGTATTGGAACAACTAAAAGAAGAAGATATATTAAGCCTGTGGATTGAAAAATTCCAGCCTTATTATTGCTAAATATGAAATGCTGATAGATGATGGCTTGCCAATAATAGATAGGTGGTGGATAAGTGACAAATTCAGAAAAGCTGTTGAGTTCTTTTTCGGAAAATTATTTTTATAAAGAACTTGTGTATGCAGATTTAAAATTTACTCCTACAGGTGGAACAGAAATAGAATTAGCGGATTTGATAATAAATCTCGAAGATATTATTCTGGCGATTTAACTAAAGGAGCGAAACTATTAAAGTTGGAATAGAAAAAGTTCTGTGTGTTGATGAAAAGGGAAGAGAGAATCATGTACTTGTAATGCATATTGATGCAAGTCCACAAGTGCATGCAAATCAGGCAGATGATGTATTCTTAAGAGTTGGTGATAAATCTAAATTGCAGACATTTGAGGAATGTCTTCAGCTTAATTATGATAAGGGAGAACGGTACTTTGAAGATAAGGCTGTGCCTGATGCTACGATAGATGATATAGATATGGACTTTGTAAAAGAATATACGGATGAGATTGATTATGGGAAAAGTCCATTGGAATATCTCAAAGAAAACAGAGGCTTCATAAAAGAAAAAGATGGCGAGATTCAAATCAGTACCGCTGCAATTTTGCTATTTGGAAAGAATCCTCAAAATTTCTTTCCTCGTGCAAGGATTCGTTTTATACGTTATGAGGGAACAGAAGAAAAATTTGGAACAGAGATGAATGTAATAAAAGACGTCATCTTTGAAGGCACACTGCTTAAATTGATAAATGAGGCAATTGCATATTTGGATACGCAGGTAAAAGAAAAAACATATCTTGGACCAGATGGAACATTTGTTACAGATGAGGAATATCCTAAGTTTGTCAGACAAGAATTGATCGTAAATGCTGTTACTCATCGTGCTTATAGTATTACTGGTACAGATATTCAGATAAAAATGTTTGATGACCATATAGTAGTTGAAAGTCCTGGGAAACTTCTGGGACTTGTAAGGGCAGACAATATACGTTTCACACATTTTTCCAGAAATCCTAAGATTGCAAAGTTTTTAAAGAACTATAAATTTGTAAAAGAATTTGGCGAAGGTGTTAATCGTATGTGTAATGAGTTGGAGCAGGTGGGACTAAAAGATCTGGTTTATCATACAAATACGTTTATGTTGCAGGCGGTTATTTATAATTCAAAAGTTGGAAAGACTATTGTTGAGAAAACCGCTGATTCATTAAAAAAATGGCTGTTGCAGTCAATAAGTCGTTGATTAATTATCAAAAGCCGGCGATTGACGATAAAAAATCGGCGGTTGATAGGATAAAGTCGGCGATTGAGCAGAAAAAATATAATGAACCTTCGAAGGCAAATATTCTTAAGGTGTATGATGAAATAGAGAAAAATCAGATTTTGGGAACAAAAGAAATAAAAGAAATTCTTGATTGCTCACCATCCACAGCAAGAGCAGTCATGACAAAACTTAGAGACATGAAAGTTGTTAAAGCGGTGAATGGTAAAGAAAAGGGAAAGTATGTATTCATAGAATAAAAATGAGGTATAGAGTATTCCTAAATGTAAAAGCTCTATGTGTTGAAGTCATGAGAATGTAAAAACTGAATTGATTAAAGGCACAAATTTGGTTTAAATAACTTTTATAATGAAGATGGGGAATGTCATAGAAAATGTCATAGAAATTTTGAGAAAAATCAAGTGACTAAAATCAGAATATTCTAAGAAGAAGTTTTCTAAAGCGTGAGAGACGCTTAAAGAGCTTTCTGAAAAAGAATATTTCAAAGTCAGTCTCATTTTTGAAATTGTTTGTTGAGACTAACATGAGACTGAGGAGGTTAAAAATCATGGACATAAGTAAAAAAGATTGGAAGCTATTTCGAGAAAGATTATCAGGTTGGCAGGAAAAATATATGGAAGGTCTTGTTAAAGAGTATGCCAATTTTCTGAATGATGATAAAAAGCCTGCATCAGAGAAATTCTGGGAACTTGAAA
>ERZ1034946.286-NODE-286-length-32032-cov-30.420021_pt1 | contig 32032 bp, 24 predicted proteins | sample MGYA00520591_ERZ1034946 | MGnify/ENA primary metagenome ERZ1034946 (study PRJEB33766, sample SAMN09781753) | gut metagenome | biome: gut microbiome | host: Homo sapiens | place: Madagascar | study: EMG produced TPA metagenomics assembly of the PRJNA485056 data...
AGGAAGGAAAAAATTATGGAATATTCGGCAATTCTTCATGATATGGATAAAAGATTCTGCTATGCAATCGATAAGGATTTATTTGTGATACGTGTGCAGGTAAAAAAAGATGATATAAAAGAGATTATTCTCCATTATGAGGATAAGTACATACCATTGGAATGGAAGGATACGCGAAAGACGATTCCGATGAAGAAGGTTGCCACATCACAGTTTCATGACTATTATGAGGCACAGCTTCAGATGCATTTGATATGCCTCCGCTATTATTTTGAATTTACGGATATGCAGGAAGAAAAGGTATATTACGGCAACTATGAGTTTAGCAGGGAATGCATTACAAACAGGGACAGAATGTTCGACTGTCCGCAAAACCTTCGTGAGGAAGAAATGTTTGAGGTGCCGGAGTGGGCAGCAAACAAGGTTGTGTATCAGATTTTTCCATCTCGCTTTGCAGCATCACAGCCAATAGACAAGGAACTGTGGTATAAAGCACCCATTACATCTAAGGATAATCTGCATGGTGATCTCAGAGGAATTATTGATCATTTGGATCATATTCAGAAGCTGGGAATAGATGTTATGTATTTAACACCTATTTTTAAATCGGATTCCAGCCATAAATATGATACCACTGATTATTATCAGATTGATCCTTCCTTCGGAACAACAGAGGATCTTAAGGAACTGGTGCAAAAAGCGCATGAGTGTGGAATGAAAGTAGTGATGGATGCGGTATTCAACCATACAGGAAGAGATTTTTTTGCATTTAAGGATATCATGGAAAAAGAAGAAAAATCCAGATATCTGGACTGGTATTTTATCGAGAGATTTCCGCTGAAGGGTGAAAAGGGAGAAGCTCCTAACTTCAAATGTTTTGGTTATTATGATGGAATGCCAAAGTTAAATCTGAAAAATCCGGAGGTTGAAAAATTCGTTACAGATGTTGCATGTTATTGGATTAAGGAATGCGATATCGATGGATGGAGAATGGATGTAGGTGACGAAATCAGTCATTTCTTCTGGAAGCGATTTAGAAAGGCTGTTAAGGCAGTAAAAAAGGATCTGCTGATCATTGGAGAAATCTGGCATTATGCAGGAGATTTTCTTGAGGGAGATGAATGGGATACGGTCATGAATTATCCGTTTTACCTGAATCTCATAGATCTGCTTGCAGATGAAAAAATCAATGTCAGCCAGTTTATACAGAATCTTGGATATTTGAAGGGGCGCTTAAACAAAAAATGCTATCCTCTCATGTGGAATCTGATCGACAGCCATGATACGGCAAGATTTTTACATCTATGTAAGGATAATAAGAAAAAGCAGCATCTGGCAGCAGCTTTTCAATTGTTATTACCGGGAATGCCTATGATTTATTACGGAGATGAATTTGCGATGCCCGGAGCAAATGATCCGGATTGCAGACGTGGCATGTACTGGGATGAAGAATACCAGGATAAAGAGATGTTTGAATGGTACAAGCAGCTGCTGAAGGTGCGAAAAAACCATGCATGTATCGTAGAGGGTGAACCGGTGGAAATAGCTGCAAGGGACGGGGAAGAGACAATCGTCCTGACCAGAAAAAATGGCGAAGAGACACTGGCTTTGATTTTCAATTGCAGTAGCAGCGCAAGAGTGTTTCATGAGTATGCACAAAAATATGATTTACTTAGAGAGAAGTCCTTTGATGGAAAAATAGAGGGGCTTGATGCCGCTGTAATAGTACTCTGAGAAATATGAGAGAAGTCCGGAAAGATTGTATGGATGACCAACCAAAGTGCTGACAATTTGGCACTTTGAGGTACAATTTGGCAGAAAGTATTGTTTTTTACAGTTGATACATGTAATATACTAATATGCCGTCAGGGGGCGGTAGTAATCGAAAAAAGGAGAAAATTATTATGAAGAAGAGATTATTAGCAGTATTATTAACAGGTGTTATGGCAATGTCCATGCTTACCGCATGTGGCGGATCCGATGAGACCACCACAGGTGCTGCAACCGAGGATGTTGCTGCAGCTTCCACAGATGGAGAGATGTGTTCCGATGAAACCTTCTCTGCTCTGCAGGACAGCTACGCAGCCATGACGGAAGCATACAATGCCGTAAAAGAGCTTTATGAAAATGATGCAATCGCAGCAGATGAAGCTATTGAGGATGTTATGAATCAGGCTGCTGATGTGATCAACCAGATGGGTGAGATCTCTCAGGATTCCATTACTGAGGAAGATGCAGCTACTCTGAATTCTGCAATGCTTGACATTCTGGATGCACTGTCTTCCGTTGTTGATGGCATGACCATGACCGAGGGCGGTGAGGAAGCAGCTTCCGAGGGATGTTCCGATGAAACCTTCGCTATCTTACAGGAAAATTACAGCACCTTATCCGGAGTATATGATACTGTAGAAGCTGCTTACATGTCCGATGAAATTGAGCAGAATGATGAGATCGAAGAGGCGCTTACCCAGACACAGGATATTCTGGCACAGATGGGAGAGATTTCCCAGGATTCCATTACCGAGGAAGATGCAGTTGTATTAAATGATTCTATGGCTGCTTTACTTGATGTACTGGGTGCAGTCGTTGATGCAATGTAATTTCAGGGTTCTTCTGTAAGCCACATGACACAAAAGGGAGTAATCGTACTCCCTTTTTGTGTACCATGAGTTATGCTTATCAGCAGACGGATATCCTGCGAAGCAGGGTGTAGAGCAGGATATGCTACAGATGCGCAGGAAAATGAGGAGGAAATATTTCATGGTCATTTTGTATTTTGCTGCCTTTGCATTCTCTGTATTGTTGCTGATTCTGACACTTGCCGCTACCAGTCAGTATCGTAGAAATTATCATGTACTTTCTACCATGACAACAGCAATTGTAAACTTTGGTTACTGGCAGCTTGCCATGTCTCATAATTTGGAGGAAGCTCTTCTTGCAAACCGGATCGCATATCTGGATGGAACCTTCCTTACCTTATTTATTTTCCTTTCTGTTGCCCAGTTCTGCAGGATCAAGGTTCCTGTCTGGATCGTTACAGTCATGTCTATCGTCGGATTTGTGGTTCTTGGACTTTCCTATACGGGTGGTTACAGTACCATATATTATAGCAGTGTTTCCATCGTTCAGAGGCATGGAGTTACTTTTCTTGTCACACAGGACGGGCCGGCACATATCCTTTATGATTGTCTGATCGTGGTCTATGCAGTAATAGACCTCGGAGTTATGATCTATGCTTTCCGGAACAAAAACAAAGTCTCTTATATGAATACGTTTTTCCTTCTGGCTACGGAGCTGTTCTGTATGGTGGTATATGCAGTGGAAAGCATTACCAAATGTGAGATCCAGCTTCTTCCCTTTTCCTATGTGCTCAATATGGTGCTTTTGTTTGTATTGTTCCGAAGAACCAATCTGTATGATCTGTCCATCAATGCGGAGCATATTCGAGAAGACCGCCGTGAATACGGTTATATTTCATTCAGCCGCCATGGAAAATATATCGGAAGTAATGATGTCGCAAGAAAATACTTTCCGGAGTTGGAAAATCTCCTGATGGATCACAAAATTCCACCCAAAGAGAAATTCCTTTATAAGGAGTTTGGCAGCTGGGTAGCACTTTTTAATCCGGATATTGATAAAACCCGTTACTATACCAGAAACGAGCGGATCCTCAAATGCAGACTCAGCTCTTTTACTATGGGAAAACGAAACAGTATTCAGGGTTATCTCATCGAAATAACGGATGATACCAATCAACAGCTTCATATCCAGGAGCTGAATGAAATGGCCCGCAGGGCAGAAGAGGCGAACCTTGCCAAAAGTACTTTTATTGCGAATATTTCCCACGAGATACGCACACCTATTCATGTCATATTAGGTATGAATGAGATGATCATGCGTGAATCCGGAGAACCTCAGATATGTGTATATGCCGGAAATATCAAGAAATCCGGCAACATTCTGTTATCTCTTGTGAACAATATCCTCGATTATTCACGGATGGAACGGGGAAGTGTAAAACTCCAGCTTGTTACTTATGAAACAGGTAAGCTGTTAAACAATGCGGTGGATGCTATCCGGCTCCAGACGGACAGTAAGAATCTCCGGCTGGAGGTATATATTGATGAACATCTTCCTGTAAAGCTGATTGGAGATGATCTGAAATTTCAGCAGATTCTGTTTAATCTGTTGACGAATGCAGTGAAATATACAAATGATGGCTATGTGCGTTTGTGTGTTTCCCAGAAGCAACGCCAGGCTGATTCAGTAGCCATCGAGGTATCGGTTGAGGATTCCGGCATTGGAATCCGTAAAGAGGATATTGCACGTCTCACCAATGCATTCTGCCGTGTGGATGAGAAGCATAACAGGAATATTGAAGGTGCCGGACTTGGTCTTTCCATAGCCAGCCAGTTATTACAGCAGATGGGAAGTCAATTAATGATTGACAGTGAATACGGTGTTGGCTCGATTTTCTCCTTTGAGCTTACACAGCAGATTGCAGATGCAGCAGAAATAGGACCGTTTTCTATATTCCCGGACGCAAATGCGGAAATACCTTTTTCAATGCTTCCTTCCTTTACGGCTCCGGAAGCAAAGATCCTGGTGGTGGACGATAATCAGATGAACCGCTTTGTTTTCCAGGGGCTTTTAAAATATCTGAAGGTACAGGTTACTCTTGCGGCGAGTGGCAGGGAATGCTTAAGTGCCATTACAAAAGAACATTATGACCTGATTTTTATGGATCATCTCATGCCGGAGCTGGATGGCATTGAAACGCTTCATATTATGAAGAAACGCAGCGGACATTTTTGTACGGACAGTAAGGTAATTGCCATTACAGCCAATGCCTTTCAGGATGCACGGGAAGTTTATCTGAAAGAGGGCTTTGATGATTTTCTGGAAAAACCGGTAGAAGGAAAACAGTTGGAAGCGGTGATTTATCAGTATCTTCCCAAAAATCTCATACATTATACAGATGGAATTTCCTGCGAAAAAGCAGAGATTCCTGCGAATCCGGGCATGAAAAAGGAGGTTGATCCTGCTTTTGTGGGAAGGGATGATCTTCTGGAGGAAAAGCTTTCAGGTCTGGGAATAGATGTATCAAAGGGATTGTCCTATGCCGGTAATGACTGGAACTTCTATCTGGAAATATTGAATTGCTTTATGGAAGAATATGATGCCAAAAGAGAATTATATCATACATATCAAAAAAATCTCTCCGAAGACACCTCTTTTGAAGCCTTCACACATCTGACGCACCAGTTAAAAGGAGAGGCACGGGGAATCGGACATGCAGGGCTCGGAGAGCAATTTTATCAACTGGAACTGGCATCTAAAGAACACAAGGAAGATATGATCAAGGTTCTTTCAGACAGTACCCTGGATTTATGGGAACAAGTCGTTATTTCTTTGAAAAAATATTTGAAGTAAGCTGCTGCCGGATTTCTCTTTGGAGCCGGACCGGAATGGGAATGATTACAGAATTCATCATTTCAATATCTGTCTGAGTCACACTGCGGACATACAGACGATTGACCAGGTAACTGCGTCCTACTTTGATAAACTCCGGATTCTGTTCAAAATCTTCACAGACTCCGGACAGAACCTTTGTTACAGAAATAGTATCGGTCAGGGTATGGATCAGCGTCACATGACGTCCGGCTTCAAAATACAGAATATCCTTAAGTGGAATTTGTACTTCCTTTCCCTGGACATTCACCCGATACAGCTTGGAACTATTTTCAAAGATGGATCTGCAGCGTCTGATTGCATTCATAAAGTCCTCATGATCATAGGGCTTTTGCAGATAATATAACGCGTCCACATTATAACTGTCCATGGCATGCTCCAGGGAACTTGTTGTGAAGATCAGACCGCCGTTATAATGTTTTTCACGCAGCATATGTGCCACACTCATACCATCCGGAGCATCCATATAAATGTCCAGAAAAATAAGGGATGGTTTATCGAGTGTTTCCTCATATCGCTGAAGAAGCTCTTTTCCGGATGAAAATGCTTCTATCATGATTTTCCGGTCAAGGTGAGACAGATATTCCTGCAGATGATGATGCAGACGTAGCAGATCACTCCTGGAATCGTCACAGATATAAATTGTCATTTTGTATAGTTCCCCTTCCTCTTTTGCGAACCCCTTGCAGCGGTACTTTTGTTGCCCTTGATACCGGACAATTTCAGTCCACATTTTATTATACCGTACTATTTATTGACAGTAAACCGATTTTTAAGAACAAAATCAATCTACAGAAGGAGCTTTCTATGAAACAAAAAAAACAAAGAGTTTTAGCAGTATTACTTTCATGGATCCTGTGTTTTTCTTTAACAGCATGCATGGATGAGGAAGATTTTCCGGTGGATAATTCACAGGAAATGGGGAGTACAGAACGATCGGGAGTGCAGGCAGAGGATGGCAGCTGGGCTGTGTATTGGTATCTGTGTGGAAGTGATCTGGAAACAGAGGGCGGCTGTGCTACCACAGATCTGGAGGAAATGCTGCAGGTGGACCTGCCGGAGAATGTCAATGTGGTGATCCAGACCGGCGGCGCTGTGGAGTGGCAGAACGAATATATGGATTCGTCGGTGATCCAGAGATGGCTTTACAACAGTGAAGGACTTCAGCTGCTGGAAGAGCAGGATACGGCCAATATGGGAGATGCCCAGACGCTGTATGAGTTTCTGGACTTTGCCAATGAGAATTATCCTGCGGACAAAGTGGCGGTTACCTTCTGGAATCACGGCGGCGGTTCTGTAAATGGTGCGGCATTTGATGAAATCTATGATTATGATTCTCTTGATCTGGCGGAAATGTATGAGGCTTTCGATGCGGTATGGCCGGCGGATCAGGAAAATCCTGCGCTGGAACTGGTTGGCTTCGATACCTGTCTGATGGCTACCATTGATGTGGCAGCAGTCTTCCAGAATTTTGCAAAATATCTGGTAGGTTCCGAAGAGGTAGAACCGGGCAACGGCTGGAATTATACCGGCTGGCTGGAAGCACTGGCGGAAAATCCGGGAATGACCGGCGATGAATTGGGAATCGTTATCTGCAATTCTTATTATGAAGGCTGTGAAGAGGTCGGCACAGAAGAAGAGACAACCTTGTCTGTGACAGATCTGACAAAATTGACACCGCTCTTAGAGGCTTATGAAGCCTTTGGGCAGGAAGCATTGGAAACAGCAACCGAAGAGCCGGGCTTTTTCGCAGAGCTGGGGCGTGCTGCCGCACAGACGGAGAATTACGGCGGCAATACCAGGGAACAGGGATATACCAATATGATAGACTTAGGACATTTTGCCCGCAAGACAGCATGGATGCTTCCGTCGGCACAGAATGTATCCGATGCACTGGATGAATGTATTGTTTATTGCGTGGGAGGTGTCTATCGTTCCGAAGCTACCGGATTAAGCTGTTACTATTCCTATAATGGTGATATGGATGATTTTTTCGGCTACATCGACATGGGTACCGGAGAGGCTTTCAAATATTTGTATGCTTATGAATTGACCGGTGAACTGCCGGAGGACGGTGAGGAATATCTGGCAGCTCTGGATATTCAGGAATTGCCGGAACTGGCCACTCTGGAAGATCAGGACTGGGATAATGCACCCTTGGATGTAGATGACGAGGGAACCGCTTATCTGACACTTGGTCCACAAGCCGGTGATTTGCTGGCAGGTATCGGATTTTCCCTGTTTTATGTGGATCCGGAGGATGACCTGATGCTGCTGCTTGGTACTGATAATGATATCATCGCGGATTGGGACAACGGTATTTTCTATGATAACTTCCGCGGTGTCTGGGGTGCCATTGATGGTTGTCTGGTGTATATGGAGATATCCTACGAAGGTGATGATTATAATCTGTATTCTGTACCGATCCTGTTGAATGGAGAAGAGTACAATCTTCAGGTGGCATACGACTTCACAGAAGAAGAATGGTACATCATCGGTGCCAGCCGGGGATTGGATTCATGCGGTATGGCAAGCAAAGAACTCCGTCTGCTCGAAGAGGGAGATGAGATCACTACGATCTGGATGCTTTCTTCTTATAATGGGGATGATGATTTTGAAATGTACGCTGCAGAAGAGCTGACGGTGACTGCGGATACGTCCTTTGAGGAAGCATCATTGTATGATGGATGCTATGCCATGATCTTTGAAATGTGCGATTCTTCCGGTAATTATGCATACTCCGATGTGGTGACATTTGACTGTGCGGACGGAGAGATCTATACGACGGTATATTAAAGCCGGCAAAAATATAGGCAATATCATCAATCAAGGCAAATTGCATAGTTAATCTCCTTTTTTCTTATTGTACCTGTCATTATAGTAAACAATGTTTAAATAATTATTGATTTTGTGAGAAATCTATAATTGTAAAAAACTCGTTTTCGTGATAAATTAGATTTGTAAAAAACTTGTTTTCGTGATTGGAGGCCTTGCGTTGAAGCGAAAGATATATGATCAGCTTGTCAGGTGGAAAAAGGATGGTGTAGGAAAAACAGCACTTTTGATTGACGGTGTGCGGCGTGTAGGGAAGAGTTATGTGGCAGAACAATTTGCCAAAGCGGAGTATAAGTCTTATCTGCTGATTGACTTCAATCGTGTAGGCGATGAAATCAAAGATTTGTTCCGGAATTACCTGAACGATTTGGATACTTTGTTTATGTATCTGTCCGGATACTACAATGTCAAACTGTATGAACATGAATCCCTTATTATTTTTGACGAGGTGCAGATGTTCCCCCGTGCGCGGGCGGCAATCAAATATCTGGTTGCGGATGGCCGGTATGATTATCTGGAAACAGGGTCGCTTATGTCTATCAGGAAAAATGTCAAGGACATCGTTATTCCTTCCGAAGAACGACATATCAAGATGTATCCGATGGATTTTGAAGAATTTCTGTGGGCGATGGGCAATGATACCTTGATGGAAATTGTTCGTAAACAATTCGATGCCCGGAAAGCTATGGGACAGGTGATGCACCGTAAGGCAATGGACTATTTCCGACAGTATCTCATTGTGGGTGGAATGCCGCAGGCGGTGCAGGAATATGCTGAAAGCAAAGATTTTGACCGGGTAGACCGCATCAAACGGGATATTCTGACCCTTTATCGGGCGGATATCGTAAAACATGCCACAGGTTATGAAATGAAAGTAGAGAGTATTTTTGATGAAATTCCGGCTCAGCTTCAGAAGCATGAGAAGCGATTTAAGCTGTCTTCCCTGAAAAAGGAGGCTCGCTTCCGGGAGTATGAAGATGCGCTGTTCTGTCTGGATGATGCCATGATTGCGAACATCTGCTATAACTCCACAGAACCGAATATTGGATTAAAGCTGAATATGGATCGCATGACCCTTAAGTGCTATATGGGAGACACAGGGCTGCTGATCAGCCACGCTTTTGACGAAAATGGTCTGGTCAGCGAAGAAATCTATAAAAAGCTGTTGTTTGACAAACTGGAAGTCAATAAGGGAATGATCATAGAGAATATCGTGGCGCAGATGCTTGCTGCCGGCGGTCACAAGCTGTATTTTTATTCTAATCCGTCGAGGAACGATAAGGATGCCCGGATGGAGATTGACTTCTTAATCGCCAAGAGTAAAATCAGTAGTCGGCATAACATTTCGCCCATTGAAGTCAAGTCCGGTAAAAATTATACACTGACTTCTCTGCGGAAATTCATGGAACGTTATGCCGAACAGGCCGGCACTGCCTATGTACTGCACACCGGTGACCTGAAAGAAGGGGATGGGATTACGTATCTGCCTCTTTATATGACACCACTACTATGATGATAAGTGCAAATTCTGATGAGGGAATGTTTTTAAGAATTGATTAGAATATCAGCAGCCCGATATGGTACACAATGCAGGAGATCAGCAAAGCAGTAAGATATTTCCCTTGCCATTTATGATCATGTTGTGTATAGTGTACTTATTGGGAATGAGGTTCTCCCTTGGTAGATGTGATACCTAAACCGCTTATGAAAGCTGATGACTTCTGCGATGAAACAACGCAGGAAGTGTCAGCTTTTTCTGCGTATTAAGGAGGATTTTTATGTTATTAAGTATCGCGATGATCATGATGTTGGGGCTGCTCCTGGGCAGTCTCTGTCAAAAAGCAAAATTGCCGAGTCTGCTGGGAATGCTGGCAACGGGGATTGTGTTGGGACCCTATGTGCTGAATGTAATAGACGGTTCTATTTTATCTATTTCTGCGGACATCCGGAAGATTGCCCTTGTGATTATTCTTACGAGAGCCGGATTAAGTCTCGATATTTCCGGTTTAAAAAAGATAGGAAGATCGGCGGTTATGATGTGTTTTGTTCCGGCAAGCTTTGAACTGATCGGAATTATCTGTCTGGCACCGAAGCTATTGGGAATATCATTGCTGGAAGCTGCAATCATGGGAGCAGTGCTCGCCGCGGTATCACCGGCGGTGGTAGTACCCAGAATGGTGAGATTGATGGAAGAAGGTTACGGAGCAGATAAAAACATACCGCAGCTTATTCTCGCAGGCGCATCGGTAGATGATGTGTACGTGATTGTATTGTTTACAACCTTTGTCGGAATGGCGCAGGGCGACGGAATCTCCGTGATCCGGTTTGTCAATATACCGGTATCTATCATTTTAGGAATCCTGATCGGTCTGGGATCGGGGTGGCTGCTTGCGTATCTGTTCCGGAAAGTGCATATGAGAGACACCGTCAAAATCATGATCATCTTAGCGGTTTCTTTCATACTGGTAGAGCTGGAGAATCGAATCAGTACACCGATCACATTTTCTGCGCTGATTGCCATTATGTTTGCGGGAGTTTCCCTACAGAGATATAAAAAAGAAGTCGCCGTACGTTTATCGGCAAAATACAATAAACTATGGGTTGCCGCAGAGGTATTCCTATTTGTATTAGTCGGAGCAACGGTGAATATTCATTATTTAGGCAATGTGGGGGCAAAGGCTTTACTGGTAATCGCCGGAGCATTGATATTCCGAATGCTTGGAGTATTTATCTGCCTGCTTGGCACCGAACTGAACGGAAAGGAAAAATTATTCACAATGCTTGCGTATACACCGAAGGCAACCGTTCAGGCCGCAATCGGTGGAATACCGCTGAGTCTGGGACTGGCATGTGGGGATATTGTGCTGACGGTAGCAGTACTGGCAATCGTAATCACAGCACCGCTTGGAGCGTTTGCTATAGACAGCACGTATGCGAAGTTACTTAAAAAGTAAAGATTTGTTTGCACATTTGCTATGGAAACATTATCTTCAGCATGTTTTTGAAAAACTTTGAAGAAAGAATAGAAGCCGGATATGGTATAAATTAAAAAATTCTACAGAGCAGTTGGAAAAAGAAAGAAGGCGTGATATGATAAGAAAAGTCCGAAAAGACACAAATAGACAGGTATACATGGAGAATGTCGAATCATGAAGAAGAAACTGAATTGCGCGGAAATCATAAAGGAGACTGCAATTTTGACTGTGGCGGTGGCGATTATCGCGGCAGCAGTCTATTTTTTCCTGGTGCCGAGTCATGCATCGGTCAGTAGTATCTCCGGTCTGGGAATCGTGTTGGCCAACTTTATCCCACTTCCGTTATCAGCCATTACCATGATTCTGAACGTGGTACTTTTGATTATCGGATTTGTTACCTGCGGAAGAGAGTTCGGAGTAAAAACGGTATATACCAGCATTATGCTGCCGGTATTTTTGGGAATTTTCGAACAGATTTTTCCAAATTTCGGATCCATGACAGACAGTCAGGAACTGGATGTGCTTTGTTATATTCTGGTGGTCAGCGTGGGCTTAAGTATTCTGTTCAACCGGAATGCATCTTCCGGTGGTCTGGATATCGTAGCGAAGATCATGAACAAATATCTGCATATGGAGTTGGGCAAGGCCATGTCCCTGTCCGGGATGTGTGTGGCGTTGTCCGCAGCGTTGGTATATGACAAGAAGACAGTGGTACTGAGTATCCTCGGTACTTATTTCAACGGAGTTATTCTGGACCATTTCATTTTTGATAATAATATCAAGCGGCGCGTCTGCATTATCACAAAGAAAGAGGAAGAACTGCGACGGTTTATTACCCGGGATCTGCACAGTGGAGCTACGATCTACGAAGCCATCGGTGCATATAATTTTGAGAAACATAATGAGATCATCACAATTGTAGATAAAAGCGAATATCAGAGGCTTATGAAATTTATAAATGAGTTGGATCCGAAAGCGTTTATTACCGTTTATACCGTATCGAGTATGCGATACCAGCCGAAGATGTAAATAAGAAGCAACTGTATTATTCCTTGCCTTTGAATTAAGGGATGCAATCACACCGATCATAGCCTATGCATACGGAATGGGTAGTAAGAAGAGAATCAAAGACGGAATCAAATATGGCCTTTTGTATACCGCAGCATTGATGATTCTGGGGATTCTTATTACGGAGATACTGGTTTACGAAGGGAATGGAGGCAGTATGTCTCACTCCCACAGCCATGAACCAGCAGAAATTCCTGTTTGAATTGAAGGACGGCGTCGTAACGGCGAAGGCGTTAAACGGTTTCTACACCAAGATCGACCTTGGAATCGCAAAGTATCATTTTGAGGCAGCATCGGGACATGAGGTTAAATAATGCAAAACCAAAATGAGATAGATGAGCTGGCATCGGATTTCGAAAAATGCCGGAAAATACTGTTGGCGTTCGGAGATGAGAACAGGCAGCACATGATCCTGGAAATGAAAATCTATCAAAAATTATTAGTTATCGATTAGAAAACGTGTAACTGATAAAATATAGGAAAATATCACTGAGGGAAATGAGTGCATTTTACAGACACGAGATTAAAATAGGAAAGAGAAGTAAAAGATACTGCCACAAAATATAAAAAAGCATGATATTTAAGGGATAAAGTCATGAATAAGAAAAACGCCAAGGATAATCTATATGAGCATATCGTGCATCCGTTTCCGCCGCTGTACGATGAACATTCCGAGATCCTCATACTGGGGAGCCTTCCGTCTGTAAAATCAAGGGAGCAGATGTTCTTTTACGGGCATCCGCAGAACCGGTTCTGGAAAGTGATCGCCGCGGTTACGGGAGAAGAAGTGCCTACAACCATAGAAGAAAAGAAAGCACTGCTGCACCGAAACCATATCGCACTATGGGATACGATCTATAGCTGCGATATTATCGGTTCCAGTGACAGCAGCATCCGAAATGTCGTGCCGACAGATCTGTCACCGATTATAGAACATTCGCATATCAAGAAGATATTCTGCAACGGAAATACTTCGGCAAAATATTATAAAAAATACCAGCAGAATCTATTAGGGACGGAAAGCATTACGCTGCCGTCCACAAGTCCCGCAAATGCGGCATTTTCTCTCGAAAAGTTAATCAACATCTGGGGTTCTTGGCTGCAATAAATGTCCGCAGGATTTCCTCGGGTCTGGGCGTATGCAGCGGATATTTTTCCCGCAGGGGAACGGCGGCAGCGTCCATGATATAAGGCTGTCCGACGATATCCAGCATGGAGACATCGTTATAATTGTCACCGAAGGCCATGACTTCGCTAAGATCGATACCAAGGACACGACACAGGGAAGTGACACCGACACCTTTGTTGGCACAGCCGGTATCGATCCAGTAGGGACCGGCTACCGCAGCATTTGCCTCTGCCCAATGGGGAACAAATCGGTCGGCATAAGCATCAACGCCTCCGGGCAGATATACGGATACCTTGACAATGTCTTCCGGTATCTCGGAAGGATCCTGAATGACCTGATAGTGGTTGCCGATGAAACGGATGCGGTCAAGCATCCCTAAGCCCCGTTCCATCAGATAGGCGGTATTTTGTCCGGAGAGCATGACCTCTCCCTGACCGTCACTGCGCTCCCACAGATCATGGGCAATCTCTTCCGCCAGTGCGCGCGGCATAGGATTTTCCGCAATACATGTTTCGTTCTGATAGAGGACACCGCCGTTTTCGCACAGGAATACGCAGCAGTCCGCCACCGGTGCAAACAGCTTCCGCAGACTGGTATATTGCCGCCCGGAAGCAGGACAGAAGAGAATTCCCAAGTCGTGCAGAGCGCGGATCTGATCGAAGATCTCGCCTTCCAGTTCCTTTTTTCCATATTGTAATAATGTGCCGTCGATATCGCTGCAGATCAATCGAATTGCCATGAAGGTAAAATCCTTTCTGATGTGTAATTGTATATAATAATTAGTTACTATTAAAACGCTTTTTCAAACAAAAGTTCTGAATAGTCATCATGTTCGCAAGTAGTATAGCATAAATGATGGTTTGTAACCAGTCAGTTGCGTTCCGGAAAATGTGTAAAGTGGTAAAATTGTGGTCAAAAAATGCGGAAACACGACAAAGCGGCCCAGAAGAGCAGCTTGAAAAATTAAAAAAAGTATTGCAGGATGCGGATGCCGTGATCATCGGTGTGGGAGCCGGACTGTCCACGTCCGCCGGATTTATCTATAACGGGGAACTATTCCGAAAGTATTTTAATGATTTTGCAGCAAAATTAGACAGAAGCCGGTTGTAAAAAACGGAATTGCGTGTTATATTCTAGTTAGTTAGAACTAACACGAGTATTTATTAAAAAGGGAGGGTTACAAATGAGTTTATTGCTATTAAGAATTATGCTTGGTATGGGGATTGTCGGTCATGCGTTGAATATGTACTGCGACCGGATCTTAAGTATCTTTCCGAACGGGACGATCAATTTCAGCAATATCAAGGAGATTACGGAAGGAGATAATGCGGCGAAGCTGATGGAAGGTGTCTCGGAGAAGATTCCCATGCGGTCCGCAGTGCTGGGGGCTTTTGCGATAGTGTTGGAGTTTTTCGGATACAGCGCGCTTGGTATTTATACGTATGGATATTCCAAAATATATGGTTCTATTATGCTTGCGGCGACGGCTTTTTTCTGTATCACAGCTGCAGCATATCATGTGAAAACTGCATTGGCCGAATATGCATTCCTGAATCTCGGCCGGAATGCAGACGGAAAAAAGATGATGCTGGATTTGTTAAATACTGCGCCGGTTTTACGGGTGTGCGCGGTGGGGTTAGTGTTAGTCCTTGCGGTATATGTCATTGTTGTCGTCACCGGTGTGATTGGATTCCCCATCTGGGCATTGATTTTTACGATCCTTCCCATTGTCATTGTAATGTTCCCGTTTCGAATCATAGGAACGCTTCACATTGGAGCTATGGTATCCATGCTGGGGTGGATGTTGTTATTGTAGGATGATATAAAAAGGCTTAAAAAGGCGTCGATACGAGAAGTACCGGCGTCTTATTTTTATAAGGCAGTGAAGAAAACGGATCCTGACGGTTTGAAAAAATATCTGCTCCAAAGGGTGTTTCTATGGTATCATAACTGATAGAAAGCACTTTTATCTGGTTACAAGAAAATAGTGATATGATACAGCTATATTTTACGGAATCGCATTTGTGAGAAAGTAGTGTTTTCGGGGAAATCAGTATAGCTTGATAGAAACGGGGTGCGAAAGCACAATATAAAAGTACAATGGCATTGTATCAAAAAGGTAAAATAAATATAGATAGAAAAGAGGAACAACATGGAATTACAAAAAGGAAGACCTGCCGATACGACAGGCAGACTGGAAAAAGAAATCCGTACTTATGATTTATTGGATCGACTGAGTGTGGAGTATGACCGCGTGGATCACGCTCCGGCGATGACCATGGAGGACTGTAAGGAAGTGGATGAGATCCTGGAATCCATGGTCTGCAAGAATCTGTTCCTGTGCAACCGCCAGGAGACCGCCTTTTATCTGTTGATGATCCCGGATACGAAGGTATTTCATACCAAGGATCTGTCCGCACAGATCGGTTCTGCGAGACTGTCTTTTGCCAAGCCGGAATACATGGAGCAATTCCTGAACATCACTCCGGGATCCGTCAGTGTGATGGGACTGATGAACGATACGGAGCATCGGGTGAAGCTGTTGATTGATGAGGATGTGCTTGCCAGCGAATATGTAGGCTGCCATCCCTGCATCAATACGTCCAGTATCCGTTTCCGGACATCTGACCTGGTGGAAAAGATCCTTCCGGCCATGGAGCATGATTTTATCAAGGTGAAACTATAGAATCGAAACGCAGTTGGTATCGTCTATAAACAGTATGATTTCAGAAAACTGAATTGATAATTAAGAAAAAACGAGTAAGATAGTAAGCAAGATAATAAGCAAGTCGGAGGATAAACTTATGGATGAAATGGTTAAGAAACGTAACGAACGTCTGGCACAGACCGTGATCAAGGGATTGCAGTCCCGCAACATGTCCGGCTACTATGCGGCAGATAAAGAAGAAGCCTTGAAAAAGGCGCTGGAGCTGATTCCGGAAGGCAGCAGCATTGCTATGGGCGGTTGTAGAAGTGCCCATGAGATCGGTCTGATCAAGGCTTTGGAAGCAGGCAATTATAACTATATTGACAGAGATAAAATGGATGCCAGAGCAGGGCTGTTAGCTGCTTACGATGCGGACATCTTCTTAAGCAGTGCCAATGCCATCACCAGTGACGGCGTTATGGTCAACATCGACGGCAACTCCAACCGTGTCTCCTGTATTGCCCAGGGACCGAGAAAAGTAGTATTTATCGTCGGCCTGAACAAGGTATGCGCCGATATCGACGATGCCATGAAGCGTGCGAGAAACATCGCAGCACCCTGCAATGCCCAGAGATTCGACATCAAGACACCCTGCAAGGAGACCGGAAAATGCTTCGACTGCAAGTCTCCGGATACCATCTGCTGCCAGTTCCTGATCACCAGATACTCCAGACATGTAGGCAGAATCCATGTAATTCTGGTGAATGAGGAGTTGGGATTCTAGATATTGCTTACCGGATAATTCGGAATGTGACATATCTGTCACCAACCGGGAAGTCATGAGTATGTTCCGGACACAGATTCTTGGAATGTTCGACAACGGCCGGTCTTCGGAGTGAGAGCCTGAAAATTTCTTCCATGGCCTGGTCTTAGGCATCCCTGGAGAGAAGATCTATAAGCTCGGATTTGCTTTTCAGGGGAAAGAAGTGTATGTCGAGGAGGCAAAATGCGAACAGGTACGTTAAAGTACCTGTTCACACTCTTCACACATTAACAGGAAAGCGCCCACACCGTGCAGGTCGTTGGCGGATACCGGACGGTGAATATAATGCGCATAGTCACCGACACCGGTGCCGACGCAGACATTGCCAATGATCAGATCGTCTCCCTCCCAGGTCAGGGACCGGATCACACCTTCGTAACCCTTGCGTGCATAAGCGAGATAGGAAGCGTCCAGCAGACCTTTACGAACAGCCTTGCACAGAGCGGCTACATACAGGCAGCTGCAGGAATTCTCCAGCCAGTCCGCAGGATCATCGCCACGGTCAACGACCTGATACCATCTGCCGTCTTCGGACTGGAAGGCAAGTAAAGATTTTAACAGATCCACAGCCATCTTTTCCAGTTTCACTCTGTCCGGGTGATCTTCGGGAATGAAATCCAGTTCGTCTAACAGCGCGACAGGTACCCAGCCCATGGCTCTGCCCCAGAATTCCGGAGAGCAGCCGGTCTCTTTGTCAGCCCATTCCACTTTTTTATCATAGGACCATGCATGATATAACAGCCCGGTCTTCGGATCACGGGTATGCTTCTGCATCGTCAGTGCCTGGAAAATGATTTCATCAAAATACTCGGGATGTCCGAATTCCGCACCATATTGCGCACGTAAAGGACCTTCCATGTAGAGACCGTCCAGCCACATTTCCTCCGGCAGATCCGCTTTATGGAAATAGCCGCCCTCGGGAGTCTTGGGATAACAGTCGATCGCTGCCATCAGAGCGTCTAATACTTTCTTATATTTGGCATCGTGCGTGCGATGATAGAGAGGATATAACAGGATGCCGGGCTGCATGTCGTCAAACTGCCCCATATCTGCCTGCTTGATCACACCATCTTCGGTAATCACCGCATCTACCCAGCGCTTGATGTATTCGAAATATTTTTCTTCCTTGCATAATTCATAGCTTTTATACATTCCGGACAGGAATACCCCCTGATGATAATGAAATCTTCCTTCGGGCGGAAGCTTCGGTGCATCCCATTTGCGCATCATAGTGTCCATAGATGCTTTTGCGTAGTCTAAAGGTCGTTGTAACATAGTGTTTTCTCCTCTCTGTTTGTATATGTTGCAGTAATCATTTCCGCGTCGACTGAACTTGATTGCCTCTATAAAGTTTGTTCCCTGTATTGAGCAAAAGGCAAGTGTCGAATTTCATAGTAAAATCACAAGATTTATTATATAATTACATTATAATCGTAAAAACAAAATAATGTTTAACATATCTTGCTATATTGAGATAGAATATAAGAAATCTTGCCAAAATGGAAGAAGAGAATGACCGAAGTATAGAATTATGAGTCAAATTAGAAGGAGAAAAAATGTTCCGTACAATATACGATCCGTATAAAGACCTGTTTTTGGAATATGTAGAGACATCAAAAAAGAATGATATGCATTCGATCCATTACCATGATGCTTATGAACTCTTTTTCGTGGTAAAGGGAACCCGGTATCTTTTCCTGGATGGAATTTGTCATGTGCTGACGCCCGGAGACATTATTCTGATCAAACCATACCAGACGCACTATATGCAGAGCCTGTCTTCCGAATTTTATGCCAGATATGTGCTGAATTTTACACCGGATTATCTGGAGGAACTGCTGAAGCCTTCAGAAAAACAACGTTTTCTGGAGGTCTGGGAGAATGAGATCCTGCATCTGACATCGGAGCAAACGCGGGAAATTGTAAACGTTTTGGAAAAAATGCAAAAATATTATCCAAGGCGGGATGCGGTTGCCGAGAAATTAAAGAAGAACTATTGTCTGGAACTGTTATTGTTGTGCAGGGATTATTATCCCATGCAGAAATCGGCACAGCTTGTCGCAGCCGGAGATACTACATCCCCCAGACAGGAGATCCTGGATGCAATTTCCTACATGAATGCCCACTATGCGGAAAAAATGGATCTGGAGACCATTGCCTCGCAGATCCACTTAAGTAAATATTATTTTTGTCGTCTGTTCCGGGAAGTGACCGGCGTTACCGTGCTGGAGTACCTGATCAATGTCAGACTGACCAGGGCGAGGAAGCTGTTAATGGAATCCACGCTGACGATCGGAGAAATCGCGCAGAAGACCGGATTCGCTTCCGCAGTGCATTTTTCCAGAACTTATCACAATGTCTACGGAGAAAGCCCCGGTGATACCAGGCGGAAATACTGATCTCAGCCATCTTGCACGGGCGTGTAGATCTGCTTTGCCATGGAGAGCAGTGCTTCTTCGCTGGCATTATTGTCCATGGTCAGGCTATAGAGCAGGCCGGGGCAACAGAAGAATTACCGTCTCCCATCATACCGGAGGAGGCAGTTACCGTTGAAATGACAGAAGTGTCTGAAGAAAATTTGACGGAAGAGAGCGCTGCGTTCAACGGAAATGCCTTTGATGAAAACGGACAGATCAAAGACCGGATTTACTTTGGTGACTAAGAAGGGAACTTGAATAGTTATAAAAATTTTATAGATGTCTTCCAAATTTAATGCTATGATAAACAAATAGGGCAATTCGTCGGAAACGACTATGTTAGCGGTGATCCGGGGAGAGGAAATATTTCCGCTAAAGCATTGCTCAGATACCGTTCCGCAACTTACGGAAATTTATGACTTCTGGCATGTCAGGATCAAAGAGGATCATCTGAAATATGTGGAGGAAAATGTAGCACATATGATAGAGGCAAATGTGGTAGTACAGCTGCAATATCCCTGGATCCATCCGGTCTACGGAGAGGTCATGGTACGGTGCAGCGGGCGCAGAATCGAGGATTCGGACGGTATGGTGACACTGGAGGGATATCACAGGATCATCAGTGATATTGAAGAGCGCTGATGAGAGTATAGTGCGGAATATGCAATACAGGAAAGGAGTATACAGGCAATTATGAAATACACATTAGATTATCAAAAGTATGCCGGCCTGGCAAGACGTGTAGCTGCGGAAGGAAGTGTACTGCTCCGCAATGAGGATGCAGTGCTGCCTTTACAGAAAGGGCAGACAGTATCTGTCTTCGGCAGAACACAGTTCAAGTATTATAAGAGCGGCACCGGTTCCGGTGGCATGGTAAATGCACCCTATGTGACGAACATCACAGACAGTCTGAAGGAAGACGGAACCGTACAGATAAACGAAACATTGGAGACGCAGTACAGGGAATGGCTGCAGGATCATCCCTTTGATGTGGGAGAAGGCTGGGCTATGGAGCCCTGGAATCAGGAAGAGATGCCTGTCACCGAAGAAACGGCGAAGCAGGCGGCGGAGAACTCGGATCTGGCAATCGTAATCATTGGCCGTACCGCCGGAGAGGACAAAGATAACAGTGCCACAGAAGGAAGCTATCTGCTGACAAATGCAGAGGAAGAGATCCTTCGGAATGTGTGCAATGCGTTCGACCGGACGATTGTGGTGCTGAATGTCGGCAACATTATGGATATGAAGTGGGTAGACCGGTATCAGCCGCAGGCAGTGCTGTATGTGTGGCAGGGCGGTCAGGAGGGCGGCAGAGCCTGTGCGGATATCCTGACCGGCAAGGTGAACCCAAGCGGTAAACTCAGCGATACCATTGCAGAAGATATTGCGGACTATCCTTCTTCGGAGAACTTCGGTGATCCCGTGGAGAATTTCTATGCAGAAGATATTTATGTAGGCTATCGTTATTTTGAGACCTTTGCAAAAGATAAAGTAAAATATCCTTTCGGATTTGGATTGTCCTATACCAACTTCCAGTCAGAAAGTTTTGACCTTGCAGCGCAGGGAACGCAGGTGACGGCAATCGTTAAGGTGACGAATGTGGGAGGTGTGCCCGGCAGAGAGACCATGCAGCTGTATCTGGAGGCACCGCAGGGAAAACTGGGCAAACCGTTGCGTCAGCTGGCAGCGTATGCCAAGACAGAAACACTGAAGCCCGGAGAGACAGAAGAATTGATCCTGAAAGCGGATCTGACAGAACTTGCTTCGTATGATGACAGTGGTGTCACAGGACATAAATCCTGTTACGTGTTGGAAGCCGGAGACTATTTTTTCTATGTTGGCACAGATGTACGAAGTGCAAAAGAGATTGGTAAGGTTACATTAGCAGAGCTTCAGGTGACGCAGACAGTTACGGAAGCGTTGGCACCGGTGCAGACATTCAAGCGCATGAAACCGTACTTTTTTGAAGAATCCGGGCATGCGGCTGTGAACTGGGAGAAGGTTCCTCTGCGGACCATAGATCTGGCAGAACGCATCTTACGGGAGAGACCGACAGAGAGCGAATACGTGGGAGATCAGGGATGGAAACTTTCGGATGTAAAGGACGGTAAAATCACATTGGAACAGTTTCTGACACAGCTGTCAGACGAAGACCTGATCTGTATGACCAGAGGAGAAGGTATGTGTTCTCCGAAAGTTACGCCCGGTACGGCAGCAGCTTTCGGTGGAGTGACAAAATCTCTGGAGAAATTCGGAATTCCCATAGCCTGCTGTTCGGATGGCCCGTCCGGTATCCGTATGGACTGTGGAACGATGGCATATGCGCTTCCCAACGGTACGCTGTTAGCCTGCACCTTTGACCCGGAACTGGTGGAAGAGTTGTATGAGATGGAAGGCATGGAACTTCGGAAGAACAAGATCGATACACTCTTAGGCCCCGGCATCAACATTCACAGAAATCCTTTGAACGGACGTAATTTTGAGTATTTTTCCGAGGATCCGTACCTTACCGGTACGATGGCATCCGCCCAGCTGAAGGGCATGGCGAAATATGGTGTTACAGGAACCATCAAACATTTTGCATGTAATAACCAGGAGTTCAAGAGACATGACAGCAATGCCATCATTTCCGAGAGAGCTGTTCGGGAGATTTACCTGAAAGGTTTTGAGATCGCTGTGAAACAGGGCGGAGCTTACAGCATTATGTCTACTTACGGTCCGGTGAACGGTCTGTGGACGGCGGGCAATTATGACCTCTTAACCACGATTCTGCGTAAGGAATGGGGATATCAGGGCATTGTGATGACTGACTGGTGGGCGAAGGTCAATGAAGAAGGCGGTCCGGCTTCCGGAAATCAGACAATCCCCATGGTGCGTGCACAGAACGACATCTACATGGTAGTGGCAAATGCTGCGGCCAATTCCGCAGGGGACAATACAGCGGAAGGTCTGGCAGACGGCAGACTGACCAGGGCACAGCTTCAAAGGAATGTGACAAATATCTGTAAATTCCTGCTCAGATCTGTGGCAATGGAGAGACTGCTTGGCAGAGAGCCGGAAGAATGTGTAGAACTTCACAGTCCGGTAAGCACGGAAGGTGCCGGGGACAGTGGACGTGTGTTGGCGCGCATGGAGATGCCGGAGCAGAAGCTTGGTGTAGAGATCGCACTGCCGATCGAAGAGCTTTCTACGAAAAAGGGAACCGGTGCCGTATATCAGCTGCATTTCCCCCAAAAGGGACGCTATGAACTGGTATTTCAGATGAGCTCTGTCATGGGACCTCTGGCACAGCTTCCGATTTCCGTATTCCTGAACAATACCTTGCAGCAGACGGTAACGATCAGCGGAACGGAAGGAAAAGTTGTGGAGCATGCCGTGACGCTGGCAATCCGGCAGGCCGGTGAGGTATATATGAAGTTGTATTTCGGAGAGAGCGGTATAGAGATGCACAGGATGTTCTTACGCTTCGTGGGGAAGAATGACATTGAAAGCTTCCGAAATGAATAAAACAAAGAAATAAGGAAACAAGCAATAGCTTAAAGCAATGAGAAAGGCTCACGGTAGAAACTGTGGGTCTTTTTTGCAATAGAAAATAAAAACCTTAACGGAATATTTATGCATAGAAGCGGAAAGAAGAATTGACTTATGTCGATATTTCAGATAGAATCAAATCTTGAGCGTTTTGATGCCTGGAGGTGCAGAATTTACTTTATTTTCAGAAAATATGAGAAAAATAAAGTAAATAGCAGGCTAAGAACACTTATAAAATCGAAAACATACGAGGAGGCAGGAAAAGTGGTAGCACAGATACTTGCAATAGTCATATTTCTGGCGATGTTCGTTCTGATCGTTCTGGAAGTATGGGAGAGACACATTATCACACTGGGCTGCGGTCTGCTGACACTGATACTGGTATTCGGACTGGGAATGCACAGTATGAGCGCGGTGTTGGAGACACTGAATTTAGGCAGCTTTTTTACAAGTCATTTCTGGTATACGGCGGGACAGTCCGCGGAGGCTTCCAGCGGAATCAACTGGGAGACGATCGTATTTGTAGCGGGAATGATGATCATGGTAGAGGGAATGGCGAGAGTGGGATTTTTCCGGTGGCTCTGCATGCGCCTTGCCAAGATGGTCAAGTATAAGGTAGTGCCGCTGTTCGTGACCTTTATGGTATTGTCCGGTATTCTGGCAATGTTCATTGACAGCATTACGGTAATTCTGTTCCTGGCAGCCGTAACGATCGAATTGTCACAGCTGTTGAAGTTTAATCCGGTACCGATGATTCTGGCAGAAGTGTTCTGCGCGAATCTGGGCGGATCCGCTACCATGTGCGGAGATCCCCCTAACATCATTATCGGTACTTCCCTCGGATATTCCTTCACGGATTTCCTGACCAATACCGGTGTGATCGCGGGTGTATCCCTGATCGTGGTAGTAGCGTATTTTTATCTGGTATTTCATAAGGAACTGCGTGCCAGCGAGGCCGCTGCGGCAGGCAGCAACCAGACGTATCCGGATCCTTCCGAAGCAATCACCGATAAGAAGGGATTCGTGATCAGCACCATCATTTTCCTGTGTGCCGTTGTTTTACTGGTAACGCATGCACAGACCGGACTGACAGTATCCTGCATCGGCGTATTCATCTCGATCGTAACACTGATCGCAGCCGGCAAGGACGCACCGAAATTGATCAAACAGATCGATTATAAGACGTTATTGTTCTTCGTCGGATTATTCATGGTAGTCGGTGGTCTGGAGCAGACCGGCATCCTGAAGGTGATGGCGAACTTTATCGGAGACATCAGCAACGGTAATCTGATGTTAATGATCGCAATTATCCTGTGGATCTCTGCGATTGCCAGTGCATTTGTGGATAATATTCCTTTTGCGGCAACCATGATTCCTATCATCAGCAGTCTGTCAGCGACCCAGGGCGTGGAGCTGTCGATTCTGGCATGGGCGCTGGCTATGGGTACCGATATCGGCGGAAGTGCTACTCCTATCGGAGCATCTGCCAATGTTGTGGGTATTGCTACCGCAGCAAAAGCAGGTCATATGATCAAGTGGGGAAAATATTGCAAAGTTATGGCTCCCGCGACTATAATAGTAGTAGGCATCTCCATGTTAATGATCTATGCGAGATACCTGTAAGATTGTAAGGAGGGCAGACCCATGAGTGAACAATTGATTATCTCCGTCAGCCGTGAGTACGGCAGCGGCGGACACGAGATCGCACAGAAACTGGCAGAAATCTATAAGCTACCGATGTATGACCACAATCTGTTAGATGAGGTGGCTGCGAATATGAATGTAAGCAGCAAGGAACTGGCAGAGTTTGATGAGATGAGACGTAACAAATTCCTGTACCGCAGTGTAATGGGAATGAACAGCTCTCCGGCAGACAATGTAGCCAAGATGCAGTTCGATTATATTAAGAAAAAAGCGGAAGCCGGAGAGTCCTTTGTGATCGTAGGACGTTGTTCCGAGATCGTGCTGAAGGATAACCCGAACCTGATCTCCATCTTCGTACTGGGTGACAAACAGGCGAAGATCGATCGTGTCATGCGGATCTATGAGCTGGATGCCAGACATGCCGAGGAAAGAATGATCGAGAAGGACCGCCGCAGAAAATACTATCATAACAGCCATTGTAAGGTAAAATGGGGTGATTCCCGTAACTACGACCTGTCCATCAACAGCAGCAAGCTGGGTGTGGATGAGACGGTGGCATCTTTGAAGAACTACATAGATGCAAGAATTGCGCATAAGTAAATCATAAATTAACAAAAAGGAAAACTGCCAATCTAAAAATACGCATAAAAATATACGTATTTCAGATGGCAGTTTTTTGTTGCAAACAACATTTAAACAAATTTTAAGGATTTCCGGCGTGACGAATAGAAAAGAGTGTGATATTCTAGGAGACGAGCAAGCGGATGACAAAAGCAAAACAGATTCCATAAGAATCAAATAGAAATCATATAACATCTGGAAAATAAGAGATACCTACGTAATGCGTATGAAAAGAGGTATATAAATGAGCGACAGAGAGAGAGACTCCATTCAGGAGATGGAAGATATACAAAAAGGGCTGGAAGCCTTTTTACAGCAGGAAATGCAACAGATGCAGCAGACTTCCGGGAACAGCGGCAGGAGCAAACAGGGGAACCGTGTGCAGCAGGGGAACGGAGCGCCGGGCAGAACCGGACAGACGGCAAGCCGTCCAAGCCCTCAGATGTTCGACATGACAGAGGATGAGGAAGAGGAGGAACTTGATGTGATCGGATCCGGCAGAAGAGATGCGGGGGATTATGCAGAGGACTGGGATGATCCTGCATATCGTAAGAGACAGGCCGCACGGCGAGAGGCTGAGCGTAGGACAGACAGCCGACGCGGTACCGATCACCGACGCAGCAGATCCACTGCAGAAAAATCATCGGAAGGCAATCGCCGTGACAGGGCAGAAACAGAGAGGACGTCCCGGAACTCCCGGCGCAGACAGGAAGACTATGACTATGAAGACGAATACGATGATTATGATGAAGAAGAGATGAGAGAAGATACGAGAAGAAATTCCGGACGGAAATCAAGAAAACAGAGAGAAAGAGACGATGAACAATACGGACGGAATACAAAGAACAGTCGGAACAATAAAAAGGGAAACGGAAAAAAGGCACCGAAGAAAAAGAAAAAATCCGGTTTCAAGCGTTTCTTGATTTCTGTTGCCCTGATCATTGTTTTCCTGGCAGCAGGCTTATATGTATTGGTAGGAAAAGTCTACGGAGAGATGAATTACGAGGAAATCGAATCCGTAACATCTTCGCCCATGAAGGAAGAAGGCGTTACCAATATTCTGCTGATCGGTAATGACTCCCGTGAGAACGGAGAGGACGGCAGATCCGATGCCATGATCCTGCTGTCGATCAGCAACAAGACCAAAAAGATCTATATGACATCCCTGCTTCGCGATATGTATGTAGATATTCCGGGACATAAGGGAAATCGCCTGAATGCAGCCTATTCCTATGGTGGCGCAGAGCTTCTGATGGAGACCATTGAACAGAATTTTGATATTCACATCAGTCGTTATGTGCTGGTGAATTTCGAAGCGTTTGCCAATCTGGTGGATGCCGTGGGCGGTGTGGATCTGGAACTGACCGGCAAGGAAGTGGAATATGTAAACGGCTATCTGGTGGAATATAATATTTTGCTGGGCAGACCGGAAGGAACAGACTATTTTGATGATCTGTCCGGTGGCATGGTACATCTGAACGGTCCGCAGGCACTGGCATATTGCAGAAACCGTTACATCGGTACGGACTTCGGCAGAACCGAGCGCCAGAGAAAGGTGCTGACGGAGGTTATTCACAAGCTGCCTAAGGGAGTGCTGACGAATCCGAAAGAACTGATTGACGGCTTAATGCCGAACCTGACCACGAACCTGACACAGGCAGAATGCTATCGCCTGAGCCTGATGGCTCCGAAGGTTGTGACCTATGATATTATTCAGAACAGCATCCCCATCGAAGGTACTTATAAGGATGCGACGATCCGTAAGATGGCAGTACTGGAAGTGGATTTTGACGCGAATAAGAAATTCCTGCGGGAGAATCTGTACGGAGAAGGTGACAGCACGGAGGAAACAACAACTTCAGCCGAATGATCGTTTCTACGAATCTGAATAATTACTTGGTATTGAGACAAGAGTACTGTGAGGCAGAGGGGGACGCGATGAATTTGAAACACCTGATTTCACAGAAGAAAAAAGGAATTGCAGTATTACTCTGCGTGGCTGCAATGTTTTCGTTGGGAGGCTGTGGGGATGACCTGACACAGCAGGTAAGGATCTCCGGCGTGGAAGATCTGGCACAGCCGATCGGCGGATATGCTGCGCAAAATAGCGGTAATCAGGCGACAGAACAGTCCGGGATGGCACAGGGGAAGACGGAAAACGGTAACACCGCAGGAGAGAGTGCTTCCGCCAACGGGCAATCGGGCAGTTCGGATATGCCATCCGGCAGTCATTATGAGATCACGATTTCGGCAGCCGGAGATGTAACACTGGGAACGCATCAGGAACAGGATTACGGTTCCTCTTTCCGGCAGGCGTATGATCAGGCGGAAGATGAAGGATATTTTTTTGAAAATGTGCGTGATATTTTCAGCGCGGATGACATGACGATCGTGAACCTGGAGGGACCGCTTACGAATTCCGATCAGATGCGTGAGGGACAGACCTATTGTATCAAGGGAGATCCGGCGTATGCGCATCTGTTGACGTTGGGAGATATCGAGGCTGTCAGTTTTGCCAATAATCATCGGCTGGACTATGGGGAGCAGGGAAGCCGGGATACCATTCAGGCACTGGAGCAGGAAGGAATCGTCTATGCTTACGATAAAAACGTGGGTATCTATGAAGTACCGGGCAGTGCAGAAGCGCATGGCGGCGAGAGAAATCTGAAGATCGGAATCATCTCTGTGAATGAAGTGGAATGGGGTTCCCAGGTAGAAAAACTGATTCAGAATAATATTGAGACTCTGCGGGAGCAGAATATGGATCTGATTCTGGTCTGTTGTCACTGGGGCATCGAAAAAGATACCGTGCCGGAGAATTATCAACAGGTACTGGGCAGAAAATGTATCGACTGGGGTGCGGATCTGGTCATCGGACATCATCCGCATGTCCTTCAGGGAATCGAGGAATATAAGGGCAGATATATCATCTACAGTCTGGCGAATTTCTGCTTTGGAGCCAATAGGAATCCTGAAGATAAAGATACCATGATCTTCCAACAGACATTTACCTTTGAGAACGGTCAGAAAAAGGAAGACCGGAATGCCAGGATCATTCCCTGTCTGGTCAGCTCCGTAAAAACACGAAATGATTTCCGACCGACGCCTGCGACGGGCGAGGATAAACTGAGAATTCTACAGCGCATGAACGAATACAGCAAGCCCTTCGGTGTGGAATTCGATGACAATGGTGGGATCATGGTGAATTAGTGTGGATAACATCCGTAGATAATATTGAAAATGTTGATATTTTTGAAGGAAACAAATAATTCTATGGATATGAATCAGCTCTCTAAAGAATGTAGAATACGGATTGCGGATAGGAAGCGTAAGAAAGGACAAGGGGTAGCGTGGAGAAAGCATTCAAATTGGACTTTATTAATGACAAAACGGGAAGCCTGTATGTGAATTGCTGCGGATGTTCCCAGACAGAACCGCTGCATAGTTTTGGACCGGCATCCAAACCCCATTATCTGATTCATTATGTTCTAAGCGGCAAGGGTCATTTCCGCTTTCATGACAAGGAATATCAGCTGGAAGCCGGATACGGATTCCTGATCCAGCCCAATGAACTGGCTTTTTATCAGGCAGATGCCAAAGATCCGTGGAGTTATCTGTGGGTGGGATTTGCCGGAAGCCGTGCGGAAGAATATCTGCACAGCATGGGACTTTCCGACAGACATCCGATCTTTGCCTGTGATAAATCCGAGGAATTGTATTCTATTGTCCGGGATATGATGGAGCACAATACGTTCGGAATTGCGGATGACCTGCGTAGGAACGGCCTGCTGGGAGTGTTCCTGTCGGTGATTGCCGACAGCGCCGGTGTCGTGGCGAGAGAGGAAGAAGATAAAGGCAACCAGTATGTGAAAAAAGCGGTATCCTTTATCCAGAGCAACTACTGTAACCCCATCAAAGTCACGGATGTGGCAGAATATGTGTGTATCAACAGAAGCTACTTATACACACTGTTTCAGAATTATCTGGGAATGTCACCGCAACAGTTTCTGACGACATTCCGCATTACCAAAGCGAGAGAATTACTGGAATCGACCAATTATCCCATTGAAAGTATCGCGTTATCCTGCGGCTACAGCGATGCTTTGGTGTTTACCAAGGCGTTCCACGCCATGAAAGGAATGTCTCCGTCCAAATACCGCAAGGAAAGCCATAAGGAGAGCACCAAAGAACAGCTTCAGGAGGTCGAGGGGCTGATCGCACAGCTATTGAAACCATAAATAAAGTACAACACCATTAAAAAAGCCCATTCAAGTAAATATGAATGGACTTTTTTGATTAAGCTGTGTAACTATTCAGAATCGCATTCGCAAAAGTAATTTTCAAAATTATACTTATTCATGTAAGCATGATTTATAAAATTATGAAAAGTGCTTTGACTCTGAATAATTACAGGTTCTTCTCTACATACTCCAGAATATAGAAGTTATCCTCCGGCATCTGGCAGCCTACGATGAACAGACCGTTATCATCGGAGCAGCGGATGATACGTCCTTCCAGCACATTGTGATCCGGGAGAGCGAAATCATGGATAGTGATAGTGATTGTGGCATCTTTGCTCTGGGAGAAAATCTTGTCCGTAGCCAGGAAAGCGAAGCCGTTGGCACTGATGTTATCCATGGTAGCGGCGTATTCTTTATCGGAATTCTTGAACTTGATGGTACATGCGTTGTTGATATCCATACGAGGATATTTCCGGCGGTTATTGATCCGGGGTCTGGTCGTGATCGTAATCTTAAAGATATGCTCGCCGTCTGTGGGATCCGGAGTGATGGTTGCTTTGTCCCAGCAATACAGAATGTTTCCTGCGGTGATTTGTAGTTTGCAGGGAGCCGCATCCTTTAATGCCAGTTTCTTCTGACAGGATACCATCAAGCCTTCGGGAATCTGCTGAATCAGCTCACCCAGATATTCAGTATCGTCCTGCTCTGTCAATTGCAGATCGATCTTCATGCCTGGCTGAATATCTTCGATACCCATGAAGCCGCCGATACCCAGATCACACATCATGTTCTCCATGACATCTTCAATGGTATTGATATTATCAGCCGTTTCCTGATATTTACTGAGCATACGCTCACTGGTCTGGCTGGAGTGTGCAATACAGCCGGTGATGGTCTCCACGATGTTGGATACCTGTTCCATATTGGATACCAGCTGGGTATTGGAGCTTTCGACTTCTTTAATTGCATCATCAACTACCTGAATATGTCTGCCGAGCTGTGCGGAATCAGATGCGATCTGATTTACATTTTCACCGGTATGTGTTACCTTTTCCAGGGTAACCTGGATCAGCTTCAAGGTCTCTTCAATGGAAGCGGTCATCTTAGCGGAAGTAGCATCCAGACGGGACAGAGCTTCTCTGATCTGTCCGGAGGAAGCGTGGGTTTCCGTACTTAAGGTACGGATCTGATCGGCAACGACAGCGAAGCCCTTGCCTGCTTCACCGGCTCTGGCAGCTTCGATGGAAGCGTTTAAGGCCAGCAGGTTCGTCTGATTTGTAATTTTTTCGATCGTACCGGTCTCCTGCTTCACCATGCCAAATTCCTGCTGGAAATTCTGCAGGACATTTTCCAGCTCCGTAGAAAGCTCGGACATCGTAGAGGCTGTGCTTACGAGACTTTGCAGATCTTTTGCACTGACACTGGAATGGGATTCGGTTTTCCCTACCAGAGAGACCATTTCGCTGATGAGTGCCACAACATTTTCCACCTGGGCACGGATGTCGGAAGTCATCTGTGTGGAAGAGGTCGTCCGATCCTGCAGCATATGGTTATTATCCGTCAATTCATTCATACCCAGCATGACGATATCGGAACCGTGCTTGTTCTCGGAAGCCAGTTCTCTGACAACGGTAATGCCGTCCAGAATGGTATTGCTGGAGGTCTTGACCTGCTCTACCGTGGTCACGACTCTGTGCAGATCGGCTTTGATACTGTCGGTCATAGCACCGTCGGACTCGTTCAAGTGGCGGATGGACATGACATAGCAGATGTAACACAGGATGATACAGGACAGCTGCAGCTGGTAATTTTTCATATCGGAAGCACTGTTAAAGCCTAACATGTAGCGGTAGACGGCAGCGCCCACAATGATCAGAGAGTTGACGATACCGCAGTTGATCATGAATTTCCGGTTCTTATACAGGACCAGCAAGCTCGTCACCGGAAGGATGTAAGTGAATGCGATGGGTGACGCTGTGGTACAGATAACAAAGGTATAGAAGATACCGTAACCGATGACCAGATCGTAGCGGTAGAGTTCCGTTGCCCAGCCCTTTACACGTAGCAGCACTTCGCCGAGGATCAGAGGCAGCCAGCACAATGCCAGGAAAATCAGATAAGAAGTGGTGGGATATAGTCCCCCGGATGCATCGGAGCCATAGTTGGCACTCAGTAAAACAGCAAAAATGATCCAGATCTTACGCGCTTTCCGATTGGCTTTTTCTTTGAAAACAGTTTCGTCGTATGTCATTGTGCATTTCCTCCTTTGCAATCTTCCTCGGTATGTTCAAAAAAGTGGATGATATTGTGGATAACTTCTTTACTTTCCGGAAGCTCCGGGTAAAAAGCACTGAATGCATGGGTCAGGCGAGGATCCTTCGGGTAGTTGATCAGTTTATGGGGCATCTGATGTCTGCGCAGAGCCCTTGCAAAATCCAGCGTATATTTTTGCAGATTATCATTCTCACTGGTGATTAGAAGGCTCGGTGGGAGACTTTCCACAATGTCTTTATGCTCCGGAGATATATAGGGGGCAAAAGCACTTTTTTTATAATGTCTGCCGTAGAGATATCCGGGGAGGAAAAGTCCGATCTGATCCAGGCGGTTCGTATAGAACATTCCGCTGACC
>ERZ1034946.287-NODE-287-length-32001-cov-8.026607_pt1 | contig 32001 bp, 29 predicted proteins | sample MGYA00520591_ERZ1034946 | MGnify/ENA primary metagenome ERZ1034946 (study PRJEB33766, sample SAMN09781753) | gut metagenome | biome: gut microbiome | host: Homo sapiens | place: Madagascar | study: EMG produced TPA metagenomics assembly of the PRJNA485056 data set...
GCAGCCGTGGCTGCGAGAGGTCTTTTTCTTTTCCGTTTTCGCTTTCGTGCGTTTCATTTATTATATAATATATTATAGGGGGATTGCAATAGTTTTTTTGCTTTTTCTTGCAGGATTTTCCGTTTTTTTCGCCGATTATTGCGTTTGCCCGCCAAGCGCTTCCCCAGGCGTGCCCACAGGTGCCCGGTCAGCGTGCCCAGCGTAAAATATCCACAGGCAAAACCACCGCCGCATACCACAAGACAAAGGGCACGGATCACCCCGTCGGTGTAGGCCAAAAACAGCGTATAGCAACTAAAGGCGGCAACCAACCACCATAGCACATCCGCTAAAAATGTCGCGCGCCCGCTCCCCCACACGCTACGCCAAAACCGCAGCACATCATAGAAGAAGAAAAGCGCCAGTCCCAATAGGAAAAAGGCCCATAGCGCCTTAACCATGGAACAGACGGCCAAACAATCCGCCGCCCTCCCGGTGCTGGGTATAGAGCAGCGCCGTAACCTTGCCGGTGATCTGCATACTGCCGCACTCCAGGTCCAACGCCTCCACATGCAGCAACTCACCCTTTACTGTCAATTCCCCAAAATCCGTAATTACCGTGATTTCTTCTTCATTAAAAGCGTCCACATCCGTCACGCCGGTAAGGGTCAACTTTTCCCGATCGCACAGGGTCAAACTGTGACCGGTCGTCTTTTTCTGTTCCATAAAAAAATCACCCGATAGAGCCTATGCGCTCCGGCGGGTGATTATGTCAGTCCAGGGGTTCATACATAAGGGCGGCGTCCTCTTTCAGCGCGTGCTCCTGCACGGCCTTGACCAAGTAGGTGTGACGGTTTTGGCCCAGAGCCACCTCAATCTTGTCCCCAACCTTTACATCGTAGGACGCGCGCTGCACCTTGCCGTTCACGCTGACGCGTCCGGCGTCGCAGGCCTCGTTGGCCACCGTGCGGCGCTTGATGATTCGACTGACTTTCAGGTACTTATCCAGTCGCATACTGACCTCCAAAAAAGACAGGCACCCGCAAGATACGGATGCCTGCACATAAAAACAAGACTTATTTCACAGCGTCCTTAAGCGCGGAGCCGGCCTTGAAAGACGGAACCTTTGCCTCGGGAATCTGGATGGTCTCCTTGGTGCGGGGGTTCAGGCCGGTGCGGGCAGCACGGGTCTTCACATCAAAAGTACCAAAGCCAACCAGAGCAACCTTGTCGCCCTCAGCCAGTGCGTCGGTGATGGAAGCCAGAACAGCGTTTACTGCGGCTTCAGCGTCTTTCTTGGAAAGTTCGGTCTTTGCAGCTACGGCAGCTGCCAGTTCAGTTTTGTTCATTTACATTTCCTCCATTTCCGATTGATCGGATAATATTTGTTTTGCTTCGTCCCAAAGGGCGTCCAGCGCCTGCAAGGAAGACGATTTCATCTCCATGCCGCGCTCCGCTGCCAGCTGCTCCACCAGCACATAGCGAGAAAGGAACTTGTCCGTGGCTGCGGTCAAGGCCTCTTCACTGTCTACGCCGATAAAGCGGGCAATATTTACGCAGGAGAACAGCACATCGCCGAATTCGTCCGCAATGCTGGTAGGCTCTCCTTGGTCCAAAGCGATTTTGAGCTCGTTAATCTCTTCATGCAGCTTGTCCATTGCGCCGGAGCGATCCGGCCAGTCAAACCCTTGCTTCGCGGCCTTATGCTGCACTTTTTGGGCGCGCATCAGTGCCGGCAATTCCCGGGGAATACTCACCATGGACTGGCTGACTTTTTTCATTCCTTTTTCTTTTAACTTGGCAGCGTCCCAGCTGGCAAGCGCGTCGTCCGTATTCTCGGCCTTTACATCGCCAAACACATGGGGGTGACGGAAAATCAGCTTTTTGCAAATCCCGTCCGCTACATCGTTAAAATCAAAGCGACCTGCTTCTGCCTCCATTTGGGCATGAAGCGCAACCTGAAGCAACACATCACCCAGCTCCTCCTGCAAGCCCGCAGTGCTCTGCCGGTTGATGGCCTCAATGACCTCATAGGTCTCCTCAATAAAATTCTTCTTGATCGAAGCATGAGTCTGCGCCTGATCCCAGGGACAGCCGCCGGGGGCACGGAGCAGCGCCACAATGCGAATCAAATCCTCCGTATTATAGTGCTCTTTGCGTATAAAATCCAATGCCATACCGACGCCTCTTTTGATCAACTCGTTCCAAGAAATTATATATGATATAACGCGAAATTTCAAGTAGCCAAGCGGATTTTTTTACCTTTCTCCGGCAAAATGCAGATCTTTTGTGGAAAGTGTACCAAAGAGCAGCAACAAAATTGTTAGAACTGCCGAAAATAAAACCGCAGATAAGACAAAATTCCAGGTGTTTTGCAGCTGGGTAAAGAACACACCGGCCACACCTTTCACCGTCAGACAAGAAAAAATCACCGCCAACACCGGCTTTGCGAACACCTCTGTTCGGGAGAATTTGACCTTGGTGATCCTACGCATCAGCACCAAACAATAGACGGAAAGAAACAAAAATGAAACGGCAGTGGCGACAGCCGAGCCGTAAAGATGGAACCGCCCGTTGGGGATCAAAAGAAAGTTCAGCCCCACCCGCAGCACCGCCGTCAGAGAAAAAGGCAGCAGCAACCGTTTGGCATAGCCCAGCGCCTGCAAAGCGAACACACAGGTAGAGGATAGAGCGGCCGGCAGCGCAGTAAAGGCAAACCAAAACAGCAGTTGGTGGCACCCCAGTACCAGGTCCGGCGACGAAGTGCCGTAAAACAAAGACAGCACCTCATAAGAGAACAGCGCCAGTCCCCCGCTGCCGGCGGCGCCTAAGATAACCGTATATTTCAGGATGCCCGCATACAGGCTGCTAAAACGCGCGGACTGGTCCTGATAAGCCCCGGACAGCGCCGGAACCGCCGCCACACCCAACGCCATGGTTAAGGACGGCACCAGGTGGGCAAAATCCTGCACGGTAGAATACAGACCGTACACATAAGTAACCACATCTTTTTCCGCTACCTTGGTCAGCGACAGCGGCACTGCAAAAATTTGCTGCAACTGCGCCGTACCGCACAGCCCCAGACACATCTGTACACTGGCGGTATCTGCAAAGCCGGACAGGCTCTGGATCACCGTTGCCACCACCAGCGGCAGGGCAAACCGTACCAGCTCTTGGGTTGCGCCACCGGGCAACTGCTGCCGCGGCAGACGGTGTGGATACCGGAACCGAACGTACAGCGCCGCATACACCCAAGCTGCCAACGCCCCCAGGGTTACTCCCAGCATGGCGCAGGCTGCTGTTACCGGGTACATCATAGACAGAGCCGCCGTCTCGCTCTCTGCCCGATTGCCCAGTACCATGCCGGTATCTAAGTAAATTTGGAACAGCCGCCCCATAGACAGCTTGGCAAACAGCAGACCAAACACCATTTTGAACAGTGCTTCCAGTACCTGGCAAACAGAAGTCGGCACCATATTCAGGTGTCCTTCCGCAAAGGCACGGTGGGCTGCCGCCATGGCGGAAAAAAGCGCCGTAGGTGCCAGGATCAGCACCGTATAAACCGCTTTTGGCGCACCGGCCACCAGCCGGGTGTATGGTCCGGCCAGCAGCACCATCAGTGCCGTGCCGGCAAGGCCTACCCAAAAAAACAGCCCGCAGGCACTGCGCTGCAAAGCGGCCACCCGGGCACTGTCACCGGTAGCACGGTACTTGCTCACCAGCCCGGACAACGCAATGGGAAAGGCGCCCAATGTGATGGCATGCACCGGCATAAACAGCGTATAAGCCGTAGAGAAATAGCCCCGTCCGGTGCCGCCGATCAGCCCGGTCAGCGGGATTTTATACACCGCACCAATGACCTTAACGGCAGCCGTAGCTACCAACAGCAGCCCTGCTGCGGACAGATACTTTTGTTTGGTTGTCAGTTCCATTCCATCACCCGGTGTGAAAAAAGAGCAGCGCACAGACCATAGGGTCCATACACTGCTTTCTTCTTCCTCTATTTGCGTGGGGGTTAGGATACGCTCACATCGTCATCACGAACAGTGGTGACCGTCGGATTCTTGGCGGCCTCAAGCTCCGCCATCAGCTGATCCAGCTTGGTACGCAGAGCGGTGATCTCCGCCCCACAGCTCTCCAACGCCTCCGTCTGCTGCAACTGAGGTTGCTGCACCGCTTCATACGCCAGTCGGCCGTATCTCTCATACGCCTTACTCAGCTTGGCCTTTATATCCAGACACTCCACTTTTTTGCGGGACAGCTCCAAAGCCTCCGCACTTTTTTTGCTGACTTCCTCCGTAAAGGTACGGGTACGACTCAGCACATCGTCTAAATCAAAATTAGAAATCTTGGCACCGGAGAACACATCGTCCATATTGCCAAAAAGATCACCGAATTTCTTAGCCATAATATCCCTCCGTATTGTTATTATATTACAGAGGGTAAAGAATTGCAATACAAGTTGCAAAGTTTTTGTAGAATTACGCTATACAATCCGCCCACAATGTCTATTTCAACCGTCTGTTTAATCATATTCCGCATAAAAGCCGGGTATGCGTTTTTTGCGCTCCAACAGGGTGTCAAAATCCCGAATGTACTCATAGGGGTATTTATAATTATAGATCCGCTCGATCATACCGCTGTTTTGGCCTCGCAGCTTGGTTACCGCACCGGCACCAACTGCCAAAACCGTGTGGGTCTCGTCCATCATATACACATTATAAAGACAATCATAACCCGGCTTGCACCAGCCTACATTCTCCAAATTGCCCAGAGATTTGCTCTGCCGGTACATATAGTAGGGATAGTACCCGGCGCCGTGAAGGGTCTGCCCGGCGTAGTCCACCATATTGGACACAGTGAGCCGATCTTTCAAATCAAAGGTCTGTTCTCTTGTAACCATATAGGCAGAGGTTTTCAGAGCCAAGGTGTGCACGGTGATGGACTCAGCCTGCAAGTCCAGCGCCGTTTGAATACTGCGCTGAAAAGACTGCAGATCGTCCTCCGGCAGCCCGGCGATAAAGTCCATATTGATATGGTCAAAGCCGCAATCCCGCGCCAGCGCAAAGGCGTCCAGCGTTTGCTGCGCCGTATGGCGGCGACCAATGGCCTCCAGCACCTTGTCGTTAAAGCTCTGGGGGTTAATGCTGATCCGCTGCACACCGGCGGCTCGAATGACCTCCAGCCGCTCCCGGGTGACCGTGTCCGGTCGACCGGCCTCCACTGTGTAATCCATCAGGTGAGAAAGGTCAAAATTCTGTTCAATGGTGCTGAAAATACGCCCTAAATCCTGCGCCGATAATGTGGTGGGCGTGCCGCCGCCGAAATACACGGTGGCCAGCTCCAACCCCAATTCTTTGGCGTACTTGGCTGTCTCCTCCAGCTCCCGCAGCAACAGATCCACATAAGGGGTCATCAGCTTGTGGGTCTTTTCAATCGAATGAGACACAAAAGAGCAGTAAGCGCACCGGGTGGGGCAAAACGGAATAGACACATACAGAGAGAACGACTTTGGCCCGGAGCGAGCAATGGAACGGTTCTCATGGAGCATCACCTCATGTGCCAACTCCGCCTTGCTTTTTTGGGTCAAAAAGGCAGTCTGGAAGTGTGCAACCGCCGCATCGTCCCCCATTTGGGCGCACAGCCGGTGCATCAATTTAGCCGGGCGCACGCCGTACAGCACGCCCCAAGGGGGCGCAAAGCCTAATATACCGCTAAGCAGCCGATAAAGGGTAACGGACAGCACCAGGTGCTCCTCGTCTGCCGGTTCCGGCTTGGCTGTTGTCTCCCGGTACACATCGTATACCTTGGCAGACACAAAAAAGGACCCGTCCGTCTCCCGACGGGTGGTGACCACCACCGGGTCCTCCTCCCCCTCCAAACGGATCTTCTCATGGGGGAAGAAGGTGATGCACAGGTTCTTCATATCAAATTCATAAGGGTGGTTAATGACGCGTAAAATCATAATTTCTTCATATACGGGTTATGTTGCCGTTCAAAATTTAGGGTGGAAAAGCGATCGTGGCCGGGATAGACGGTGTAGTCCCCGGGCAGGGCCGCCAGTTTTTGCAGGCTATCCATAATTTCTCTACTGCTGCCGCCGGGAAAATCCGTGCGCCCACAAGAGCAGAAAAACAGCGTGTCGCCGCTAAAGATACAGTCCCCGGCAATATAGCACACACCGCCGGGGGTGTGACCGGGCGTGGCCAGTACGGTAAAGGCCGTGTTGCCCAAGGTGACGGTATCGCCGTCCTGCACTAAAATATCCGGCTGCGCCGGCGCCTGAGAGAGGAACGAAAACGCCGCCAGCGACTTGCGAGAGGAAGTGAGCATCGGGGCATCCTCGGCACTGATGACGACCTTGGCGCCGGTGGCAGCCCTTACCGCCGCCACGCCGCCGATGTGGTCAAAATGGCCGTGGGTCAGCAGAATATAATCCAGCTTGGCGTCGCCGATAAAATCTTTCATCTTGTCGCTGTATTCCGTGCAATCCACCAGGGCACTGCGGCCGCTGGCTTCGTCCGTAACCAGGTAGCAGTTGTTCTGCAACTGGCCAAAGGTGGCTGATTTGATCTGCATTATTTTAAGTCCTTTGTGTCAAGTATAATGGTCACCGGGCCGTCGTTTAGGAGTGTCACCGCCATATCGGCGCCAAACACACCGGTTTCAACATGGGACACGCCCTGCTCCCCCAGTGCCCGGGTAAAGTATTCGTACAGTTCGTTGGCCTGTGCCGGCGGGGCAGAACGGGTAAAGCTGGGGCGCCGCCCGTGGGTGCAGTCCGCACACAGGGTAAACTGGCTCACCACCAGCACCCCGCCGCCAATGTCTAAGAGCGACAGGTTCATCTTGCCGTTTTCATCTTCAAAGATCCGCAAGTTGGCAATTTTTTTTACCAGCTTGTCTGCCTCTACTCGAGTATCCCCTTCGGCCACGCCCAGGAGAATCAACAGCCCCTGTTCGGTGGCGCCCACGGTCTTGCCGTCTATTTCCACTTTGGCGTGCTGCACACGCTGTAATACGGTAATCATCGTCCTGCACCTCGCTCAATATGATACACACTGGGTATCTTCTTCAAAATCTTGACCACATTTTCCAGGTGCTCCCGGCTGTTTACCGACAATGTCAAGGTGGTCAGGCAGTTGCCTTCGTTAATGGGTCTGGCGTTAATAGACTGGATCTTCACATGGGCCTTGGACATGGCGTTGGCAATATCCAGCACCAAGCCGTCCCGGTCAATGGCGTAGACTTCCAAGGTGGACATGGTCTCCACCTGCACAGAGTCGTCCCACCGAGCCTTGACCCAGCGCTCCGGTTCCGGGCACTCTGCCAAATCTCGCGGCACATTTACACAATCCCGCCGATGAATGGTCAGCCCGTGTCCCCGGGTGATAAAGCCGATGATCTCCTCGCCGGGCACCGGCGCACAGCAACGGGCCATATTGATCAGGCAGTTGTCGATCCCCTCAACAATTACACCGCCGCTGCTGCCGCCGGATTTGCGGGGCCGCTCCGGCGCTTTTGCCGGTTGGGCAGATTCCTCCGCCTGGCGCCAGTTGCGGTTATATTCGTCCTTGATACCGGGCATCATACGGCTGATGACCAGCCCGCCATAGCCCACGGTGGCGTAGAAATCCTCCACGGAAGCGCAGTGCTGGCGCTCGGCGATCCGCTGCAAAAAAGCGTCGTACTGCTCGCCGTCCAGACGAATAAAGTTCCGCCGCAGCTCTCGATCCACCTCAGCCTTGCCCTGGACGATGTTCTCGTCCCGCCGCTCTTTCTTGAACCAAGAGCGAATTTTGGACCGGGCTTCGCCGGTGGTCACCACTTTCAGCCAGTCTCTGGACGGACCTTTGCCCGGCTGATTGCTGGTAAGCACCTCGCAGATCTCGCCGGTTTTCAGTTTATAGGTGATAGGTACGATCTTGCCGTTGACCTTGGCGCCGGTCATGCGGTTGCCTACTGCCGAGTGAATGGCGTAGGCAAAGTCGATCACCGTGGCGCCGCTGGGCAAAGTCTTAATGTCCCCATTGGGGGTAAACACAAAGATCTCATCCGAGGACAGGTCGCCCTTAATGTTGCGCACCAGATCCTCAGCGTTGGTGGACGCCTCACCGGTTTCCAGCATTTTATGGATCCACTCCAACCGATTGTCGATGGAGTCCTTTCCGCCTTTGCCCAGCTTATACTTCCAGTGGGCAGCGATACCGTACTCTGCCGTGCGGTGCATATCCCAGGTACGAATCTGAATTTCAAAGGGAATGCCGCCGGGGCCCAGCACTGTGGTGTGCAGGGACTGGTACATATTGGGTTTAGGGGTAGAGATATAGTCCTTAAACCGTCCGGGCAGGGGCGTAAACATATCGTGCACAATACCCAAGGCATTGTAGCAGTCGATCATAGAGTCCACGATAATGCGCACGGCGTAAATGTCAAAGATTTGTTCAAAATCCTTGCCCTTGATATACACCTTGCGAAAGATTCCGTGGACAGACTTCACCCGGGAGGTGATCTGGACATTCTTCATGATCGGCTCTAACTTGGCGCGGATTTGCGCCTTAATATCCGCTAAGAAACGCTCGCCCTCCACCTGCTTTAAGCGCAGGTTCTGCTCAATTTCCTTATAAGCAATAGGATCCAGGTAAAAAATCGCCAGATCCTCTAATTCCTCTTTAATGGCACGAATACCTAACCGATGGGCAATGGGGGCATAAATCTCCAGCGTTTCCAGGCTCTTCTCCCGCTGCTTATACGGGGGCCAAAACTTGGCGGTGCGCATATTGTGCAGCCGGTCCGCCAGCTTAATGATAATCACCCGCACATCCCGGTTCATGGCCATAAACATTTTGCGAATGTTCTCCGCCTGCACTTCCTCCCGGGTAGACAGGGGGATCTGACCCAGCTTGGTTACACCGTCCACCAACAGCGCCACCTCCGGGCCAAACTCGCGGGAGATATAGTCAATGTCATAGGGCGTGTCTTCTACCACATCGTGGAGCAGCGCGCCGATGATACACTCATTGTCCATACCCAGGTCAAACAGGATTTTCGCCACCGCCACCGGGTGCATAATATACGGCTCCCCGGAACGGCGAAACTGCCCTTTGTGGGCAGAGCGGGCCAAGGAATAGGCCTTTTCGATCCGGGCGCTGTCATACTGGGGTTTCTTTTGTATTTCCGCAAAGAACGGCGCAAACCCATCGTCATAGGGCTTATGGTCCGCCGTCTGTTCCGGGGGCAGCTCTGCCGCTGCCGGCACCGGGGGTATTGTTTTTTTATTCTCCAAGGCTTGCACCCTCTCTCAGTTTTCGCAAAATGGGCGTGGCTTCCAAATCCACCTTGCCCGCAGGCTGTGCCAGGCGAATTTGGCTTTTACCACGGCGAATCAGTCCCGCCTGGTGCAGGGCTTTCAGCGCCACTAACACCTGTCCGTAGGTTGCCCCTTTTTGCAGGGCAAAATACAGTTCCTCGGTGCCAAAATCCCAACTGCCCCGGCTCTTTAAGAATCGATATACCGCGGCGCAAACTTGCCGATCCGGGTACACCGGGTATTGGTGGGTACCGTTTTGCAAAAAGGCTCTGTAATCGTAAAGTTCGTTAAAATACCGGTCATCATCCGTGCCGCTGCGGCGCACATCTGCCGCCCGCACAGAAAGATAGACTTTGCCCTTATAGGGATTTTTAGAAATCTGTACCGCGCAGTCGATAAAATCACCGGGCACATAGGGGAAGTCTTCCGGCTTCACCCCAAACTGCACAATTCGCAGACGGCGACCCTTTTTCTCCGCCTCCAGACGCAAGTGCTTGCCCTCTGCCCCCAGAGGGCTGACAGACACCAGCTGCAAGTGAAACAGACCAAACAACGCCGCCGGATTGTCTGTGCCACAAGGCTCCAGCAGCTGCAAATTCTCTGCCAAATCTAAGGTCAAGTACGCCGGGGACAGCTTGCAGTCCAGATGCAGCTGCAAAGCCGGCATACGAGGATATTCCTTCTCAGCATAAGCGTTGATGGCTCGGGCAAAGACAGGAATATCTGCCACTGCCAAGCCCATACCCGCAGCCATGGGGTGACCGCCAAAGCGGGTGAGCACATGGCTGCACGCCGCTACTGCCCGGTACAAGTCAAAACCCTCAATGCTCCGGGCGGAGCCGCAGGCGGTGCCGTCCGATTTCATATCCAGCACCACAGTGGGTTTGCCGTAGCGCTCTACCAAGTGGGAAGCCACAATGCCGATGACCCCCGGGTGGTAATCCTCCCCGGCCACCACCAGTACACGCTGGCGCAAGGGTGCCGGATCTGCAGCCAGCTTGGCAGTAATATCATCTATGATTTTACGTTCCAGCTCTTGCCGCAGGGCGTTATTGTCGCACAGCTGTCGGGCGCGCGCCGCAGCCGTTTCTTCATCCTCCGCCAGCAGCAACTCCAGCGCCCGCAGGGCACTATCCATTCGCCCGGCTGCGTTAATGCGTGGGCATAGCTTAAAGGCCACATCGGTGCCGCTCAGCTCTTCTCCAGCTCCGGCTGCCTGTAACAGCGCATATACGCCGGGGCGCGGTTCCTCTTGCAGGGTTCGCAAACCGGCCTGCACCAACGCCCGGTTCTCCCCTACCAAGGGAACCAGATCACCCATCGTGCCGATGGCAACCAGGTCACCGAACTGTTCCAACAATTCCGCCGGCTCACCGTCATACAAACAGCAGGCCAGCTTAAAGGCCACGCCAACCCCGCAAAAATCCGTAAAGGGCAGCTGATTGTCCGTTCTGTGTGGATTCACAACGGCCTCTGCGCGGGGCAGCTGCTCTCCTACCTGGTGGTGGTCGGTCACCACCAGTTGCATACCCAGCCGGTAGATATACTCTGCCTCGTCCACAGACGAAATCCCGTTATCCACTGTGACAATCATGCCGGTGCCTTTGGCGGCCAAGGTGTCAATGGCGCCTTTGTTTAGGCCGTAGCCCTCTGTCTCCCGATCCGGGATATAGTAGATCACATTGCCGCCCATGGCCTCTAAAAAAGAGTATAGCAAAGCTGTGGCGGTCACACCGTCACAGTCATAATCTCCGTATACGCATATTCTTTCGCCGCTGTCCAGCGCCTGTTGCAGTCTGGCAGCAGCCGCCTCCATATCCGCAAAGCCCTCCGGAGCGCATAGCGCCTGACCGGGGTGGAGGAATTCCTGCACCGCCAGGTCGTCCGTCAGTCCGCGAGACACCAGCAAAAATGCCAAAAACGGGTCGATATTGAATTGTTCGCTAATGGCAGAGGCAGCCTCTTTGTCTGCCTGCCGGATCACCCATTTTTTATGCAGCATTATGTATTCTTATCCACCTGGTGGAATTTTTTCAGATTGCCGGCTTTTTCGGCGCGCTTGTCCAGCTCCGCCTGAATGTCCGCCGGGGTAATGCCCTGGTTGGCCATCATTACAAGGGTGTGGTAGATCAGATCCGTGATCTCATACACCGTCTCGTCCTTGTCGTTATTCTTGGCGGCAATGACCATCTCGGTACATTCCTCGCCCACTTTCTTCAAAATTTTGTCGATGCCCTGGTCAAACAGGTAGCAGGTATAAGACCCCTCCTGCCGATCCGCCCGACGATCCAGAATCACCTGATATTCACGCTCAATCGCAGTCATTAAAATTGCCCTCCATCTTGGTATAAAAACAGCTGTGGTGCCCGGTGTGACACGCGGCGCCGGTCTGCTCCACCTGCACCAATAGCGTGTCGTTATCGCAGTCGCTGTACATGGCCACCACCTTTTGCAGGTGGCCGCTGGTGGCGCCTTTATTCCAAAGCTCCTGCCGGGAGCGGGACCAAAACCAAGTGTAGCCGCTCTCCAGGGTGCGCTTTAAGGATTCCTTATTCATATAAGCCAGCATCAGCACCTGGCCGGTAGAGGCCTCCTGCACCACCGCAGGGATCAACTCGCCCTTGGCAAAATACTGCTCCAAATCTTCTGTCATTTGCAAATACCTACCGCTTCCCGCAAATCCAGCGTCTTTTTATAAATGCACTTGCCGCAAATGGTGCCATACATTTTTTTATCCTTCATCACCAAAATATCCGTAATGGTGGTAACGCCGCCGCTGGCGATCACATTGCAGCTGACCGCCTTGTTCAGCCGATCCAGCCCTTGCACATCCGGGCCGCTGAGGGTACCGTCCCGACCAATATCCGTATAGATAATGGTGGCAACGCCCATCTTCTCCATGGCCTTTGCCAGGTCGATAAAGTCCATTTTGGAGTCCTCGGTCCAGCCCTCGGTGGCCACCATACCGTGCTTGGCGTCGATCCCTACGGCGATCTTGTCCCCATAGGCGTCTACCGCCTGCTGCACCAGCTTCGGATTTTTAAGGGCAACGGAGCCGAGAATGACCCGATCCACGCCCCGATCCAGGTAGAACGCAATATCCTCCATGGTGCGAATACCGCCGCCCACTTCCACTTTCAGCGGGGTGTGCTCCACCACCTGCAAAATAGGATCTGCGTTTACCGGCTTCTTTTGCAGGGAGCCGTCCAGATCCACCATGTGCACCCAGGTGCAGCCCACCCGGGCAAACTGCTTGGCAGTGGTCAGTACGTCCTCTGCCACCTGCTCTGCGGTGGAAAAATTGCCCCGCAGCAGCCGCACCGGCTTACCGTCCATAATATCAATGGCGGGAAAAATAATCATAAGTTGTTACCCTCTCTAATTTTTGTTTATAATACGCCCTTGGTAGACAACACCGCGCCGTCGGTGGGCTGTACCGCTCCGTGCAGGGCGTGACCAACAGCCTTAAAGACAGCCTCAATTTGGTGGTGGGCGTTGGTGCCGTAAGGCACATCAATATGCAGAGTGATCCCGGCGTTCACCGCAAAGGCGCGCCAAAATTCCTCTGTTACGCAGGTTTCATAATCGCCGCACCGTTCCTGCTGGAATGTGGCACGGAACACCAAAAACGGCCGATTGGACAAATCCAGATCGCACCGTGCCAGGCTCTCGTCCATCGGCACCGCAAAACTGCCGTACCGGGCAATGCCGCCAAAGTCGCCCAGCGCCCGGCGCAGTGCCTGCCCCAGCACAATACCGGTATCTTCTACCGTGTGATGGGTGTCTACCTCCAGGTCTCCCTGCACCGTCAGCTGCAGCCCAAAGCCGCCGTGCACCGCAAAGGCGGTAAGCATGTGATCAAAAAAGCCGTTGCCGGTGGACACGGCCACTTCCCCGCCGTCCAGACACAGGGTGGCCGCAATTTGGGTCTCTTTCGTATTTCGTTCTACCGTTGCCGTTCGCATAAACCGCACCTCTTATTCAAACCGTACTTTTATAGAGTTGGCGTGGGCGGTCAGGCCCTCCGTCTCTGCCAAAAGCATAATATCGTCCTTGGCCTTTTTCAGCTCATCCGGGGTGTAATAAATAAAGGATGACTTCTTCACAAAGCTATCTACCGACAGGGGCGAAAAGAACCGAGCCGTACCGCTGGTGGGCAGCACATGGTTGGGGCCTGCGTAATAATCGCCCAAGGGCTCCGGGGACCAATTGCCCAGAAATACAGAACCGGCGTTATCCACCATACCGATATATTTCAGCGGCTCAGCCACGCACAATTCCAAGTGCTCCGGCGCCAATTCGTTCGCAAAATCCAGCGCCTGGCGCAAATTGTCGCACACAATGATTTCACCGTAGTCGTCAAAGGATTTTTGAATGATCTCCTGACGCACCAAGGTCTTGATCTGCCGGTCAATCTCCCGCAGCGTGTTCTTAGCCAAAGACTCGGAAGTGGTTAGCAAAATGGCAGAAGCCCGCATATCGTGCTCCGCCTGGCTCATCAGGTCTGCCGCCAGGAAAGTGGCATCCGCCGTAGAGTCCGCCACAATGAGAATTTCGCTGGGGCCTGCCACCATATCAATATCTACCACACCGTACAGCAGCTTTTTGGCCGTGGCCACAAAGATATTGCCGGGACCGACGATTTTATCTACCTTGGGGATTCGCTGGGTACCGTAGGCCAAAGCAGCCACTGCCTGGGCACCGCCTACTAAGAACACCTTATCCACACCGGCCACCGCGGCCGCCGCCATAATGTTGGGATTGGGATTGCCGTCCTTGCCGGGCGGGGTCACCATAATGATTTCCTGTACACCGGCGATCTTGGCGGGAACGGCGTTCATCAGCACAGAGGAGGGATACGCCGCCGTGCCGCCGGGCACATAAATGCCTACACGCTTCAGCCCGCGAATACGCTGACCCATAATGACACCGCTTTCCTTGGTGGTCATCCAGCTTTGCTGGGCCTGGCGCTGATGAAAGTCATAGATATTTTGCTGCGCTTTCACCACAGCATCCTTAAAGGCCGGGTCTACCTGATCTAAAAAGGCATGAATCTCGTCCTTGTCAAATTCGATTTTCTTAGGCACGCTGCCGTCAAACCGCACGGTATACTCCCGCACAGCCTCGTCGCCGCCCTCTTTTACACCATTAATAATGGTGGTTACCGCCTCGGTGATCTTGGGATCCGTCTCCCCTGCCCGCTGTTTCAGCTGCGCTAAAAGCTGGTATTCGACCACGCCGTTTGCTTTTGTGATTTTCATTGTTCTACCCTCTTTCAACCCACTTGCGCTGCCAGTTCAATATCATGCAAGAACGCCTCAATCTCGTCCTTGCGCAGCTTCATAGAAGCCATATTCACGATCACCCGCGCAGAAATGGGCATGATCTTCTCTACCACTTCCAGACCGTTCTCCTTTAAAGTAGAGCCGGTCTCCACAATATCCACAATGCCGTCTGCCAAGCCCAGGAGCGGCGCCAGTTCCACGCTGCCCTCGATCTTGATCACATCCACATCCATACCCTTGGACTTAAAGAATTCTTTAGCCACCTTAGGGTATTTGCTGGCCACGGTTTTGCGCTTGTAGCCGCTGAAGAAATCCGTGCCTTTCTTAGTTGCCAGGGCAAAGGCACAACGGCCGATATTCAAATCCAGCACTTCATAGAATGCACTGCCGTGCTCCACAATGGTGTCTTTGCCTACAATGCCAATGTCACACACGCCGTGCTCCACATAAGTGATCACATCCGGCGCTTTGGACAGTACCGCCTCGTACGGATCCACCGGCAAGATCAGCCGACGGCCTTTATTCTCCAGAGCCTCCGTGTTCAGCCCCATGGTCTTGAACATCTGCACAGACGCCTTTTCCAGCCGTCCCTTAGTAAGTGCAATGCGCAGCGGGCGATCCAAATTAATTTCCTCGTGGAGCACATCGGTCACCGCCGACACATCCACCGCAAAGCCGATGGCCGGTTTGTCCGTGCCAAATTCGCCCAGCAGATTGTCATACCGACCGCCGGACAGCACTGTCAGACCGCTGCCCTGCACATACCCGCGAAAGATCACGCCGGTGTAGTAGTTAGAACGATTAACAATGCCCAAATCCAGCAGCACCTGCTCCTGCAAACCTGCGGCGCACAGCGTGTCGTACAGTGTTTTAATATACTGCAAGGAGGCGTCTGCGCCGCCCTCGGTATACAGTTCCCGCGCTTCGTCCAGCACCTCAGGTCCGCCAAACAGCCGAGGCAGCCGCCGCAGCACTCGGGTCTCTCTGCAATCCTCCAAGGTATCCAGCAAATCGCCCAGCGCTGCAAAGTTCTTTTGCTCGATCAAGTGGCAAATTTCTGCCTTCACCGCCGGTTTTACATTCAGATTGCGCAGCACCGCGCCAAAGTACCCGGCGTGGCCCAACTCGATCTTAAAGCCCGGCACCGTGCTTTGCATGGCACGGCAAGCCAGCGTAATGACCTGAATATCCGCCGCCATGGAGCCGTCGCCAATAAGTTCAATGCCGCTCTGCGCCACCTCGTCGGTGCGCCCGGCCAGCTCCTTGGTGCGCACAAATACACTTTGATTATAATAGAGCCGTACCGGAAAGGCGTCCTCCGACAGTCGAGTAGCCACCAGGCGGGCAATGGGCAGGGTGTTGTCCGGCCGCAGCACAGTGGTTCTGCCCCGGTTATCCGTCAGCTTATACATCTCGTCTGCATCCAGCCCGGCATCGCCGCTGTTGAACACATCAAAAAACTCCAATGTGGGGGTGATCACCTTGCGGTAACCGTTAGCCTCATATAACCCGGTTAGGGCGTTCTCCACCCGGCGGCGATCGTCGCACTCCTCAAACAGCAGATCACGGCTGCCCTCCGGGGTCACTTTTGCATATTGTTTCATGTCGTTTTCCTCGCTTTAGTACGCTAATGTGGTAATATGCTACCATACAAAAGAGCGTTTGTCAAGCCCGGACTTAAAAGAGAGAAATTTGGTTGCTCTCCGGCAGGTTGCCCAGTGCCCCCGCCTCGCGCAGGGAGTCTACCACAGACTTGCCTACCCCGCTGCGTGCCATCAGATCATCACAGGAGATAAACTCGCCCATACCGTCGTCCTTGGCCTGGGCCAACTGCTTCGCTGCGTTCTCACCTACGCCGGCAATCGCGCTAAAAGGCAGACGGATCTTGCCGTCCTCAATATTATACACCCGCCAGTCGGACTTATAAATATCCACCGGCAGGAAGTGATACCCGCGAGCCAACATTTCAATCACAATCTGCAAAATGCCGTATGTGTCCTGCTCCTTGGCAGAGGCGTCGTTGCCCTTGCGCTTGATCTCTTCCATTCTGGCCTTAACCGCATCCTTGCCCTGAACCGCCGCCACAGCGTCCAGATCGCCGCCGCGCACGGTAAAGAACGCACTGTAATACTGCAAGGGATAATAAATCTTGTACCATCCCAAGCGCAAAGCCGCGATCACATACGCCGCTGCGTGCGCCTTGGGGAACATATATTTGATTTTATAGCAGCTGTCTATGTACCACTGCTCCACGCCCACTTCTTTCATGGCTTCCTCATACGGCGGCAGCTCCTTGGGCGCCTTGCCCTTACGCGTGTATTCCATGATCTTAAAGCAGTCCTTCTTACTTAGGGGCGAGGGCTTGCCGGTGCGTTGCTCATAGGCTTCCGCCTTATGGAGCAGATAGGTCATAATACCGTCACGGCAGCCGATCACATCAGAAATGGTGCACACACCGTTTTTGATCAGCTCCTGGGCGTTGCCCAACCACACATCCGTGCCGTGGGACAGACCGGAAATTTGCAGCAAATCGGAAAAAGTTTTGGGCTGTGCCTCCATGAGCATTCCCAGCACAAAGGGGGTGCCCATCTCCGGGATAGACAAAGTGGAGGTGGGGCAGTCAATATCCTCCGGCGACACGCCGATCGGCTCCGTAGAGGTGATCATCTGATACAGCTTGGGGTCGCACAGGTCCACATCCATCACAGGAATACCGGTGGCGTCCTCCAGAAATTTATAAAGGGTGGGCACATCGTGACCCAGCTCGTCCAACTTCAGCAGCGTATCGTGCAGCGCGTTCTTAAAGTCAAAGTGTGTGGTATAGGTGCCCTTGCTCTTATCGTTAGACGGGTACTGAATAGGCGTAAAATCCTCCACTTCGTACTCGTCCGGCACAACCACCATGCCGCCCGGGTGCTGGCCGGTGGTACGCTTAATACCGGTACAGCCATCCTTCAGTCGCTCAATCTCCGCCTTGGGGGTGGAGCCGTCCAAGCCCCGCTCCTCCAGGTACTTGATCACATAGCCAAAGGCGGTTTTTTCCGCCACGGTAGCCATGGTACCGGCCTTGAACACATGGGACTTACCAAACAGCTCCTCCGTGAACCGATGGCTCTGGGACTGGTAGTCGCCGCTGAAGTTCAAGTCAATATCCGGCTCTTTATCGCCGTCAAAGCCCAGGAAAGTCTCAAAGGGAATTTCGTGGCCATCCCGGTTCATGGGTATATGGCAATGGGGGCAGTCCTTAGGCGGCAGGTCAAAGCCGCTGCCCACAGAGCCGTCCTGTATAAACTCACTGTGCTTGCACTTGGGGCACACATAATGAGGTGCCAAGGGGTTTACCTCGGAAATGCCCGCCATGTGGGCGACAAAAGAGGAACCGACGGACCCTCGGGAGCCCACCAAGTAACCGTGCTCCTCCGAGTTTTTTACCAATCGTTTGGCAATAACATACAGCACGCCAAACCCGTGCTTGATAATGGAGTCCAGCTCACGCTGCAAGCGAGAGGCCACATACTCCGGCACCGGATCGCCGTATTTCTCCTTAGCGGTTTTCCAGCAAATGTCCGTCAGTTCATCGTCTGCGCCGTCAATGTGGGGCTGGAAGGTACCGGGAGGAATGGGCACAATATCGTCGTCGATCATATCGGCGATCTTGTTGGGGTTGTCCACCACCACTTCCTTGGCCCGGTCACCCAGGTAGGCAAAGTCCTCCAGCATCTCGTTGGTGGTCTTAAAGTACAGAGGCGGCTGCATATCCGCGTCCTCAAAGCCTTTGCTGGCCATAATAATGGCGCGGAACTTGGCGTCTTTTTTATCAAGAAAATGTACATCGCCGGTAGCTACGGTCAGCTTGCCCAGCTTGTCGCCGATGGCGAGAATTTTGCGGTTAATATTGTTCAGATCCTCTTCTTCCCGGATCTGCTCATGAATTTCTTTATTGGAACGCAGCATAAAAGCATTGTTGCCGTTCGGCTGAATTTCCAAATAATCATAAAAGGCGGCAATTTCCTCCAACTCTTCGTCGCTTTTGTCGTGGAGAATGGCCTGGTACAGCTCGCCCTGCTCGCAGGCGGAGCCGATAATAATGCCGTCCCGGTGCTCTTTCAACGCCGACTTCAAGATCAGCGGACGGTTCTTAAAGTACTCAATATTGCTCTTGGAGATATGCTTATACAGCACCTTGCGCCCGGCCAGGGTGCGGATCAAAAAAATAATATGATACCGGGGGAAGTCCTTGAGCTTCATATTCATAAAGTCCGGGTACTTCTCGTCGTCTACCAGGTAACCCTCCATACCGCACAGCAGCTTGATACCGGCGCTCTTGGCTGCCTTACAGGCCTCCGGCAGTGCCTGCACCACGCCGTGGTCGGTGATCGCAACCGCCTTGTGGCCCCACTTGGCCGCCCGCTTTACCAAAGAGGTGGGAGAAGAAATGGCGTCCATCTCCGACAGGGAGGTATGCATGTGCAGCTCCACCCGCTTCTCCGGTGCGGTGTCCATCTCCTCCATCTTGGTCACGGTAGCCAACGAATTGGCCCGCAGCACATACTCACCGGCGTAGTTGTCGTACTGGTACATACCGCTGACCATCACAGTCTTGGCACTCTGGATCTTATTGATCACCGGGTCCATCACTTTATTGCTGTCAAACATCTTCACCGTCATGGAAGATGTGTAATCGCTGATATTAAAGGAAAAAATCTTGTTGCCGCCACGCTTGGTCTCCCGGGCCTCGCTGCACAGCACATCCCCCCATACGGTAATGTAGCCGTCATCGGTCTTGACCTCATTCATGGGCTTGGGCAATTCTCGAATGGGCTTGCCAAAGAAGCCATGCACCGTGTCGCCGTAGAGCGGCAGACCGCCCTGCATGGGACGGTGCTCCACCTGCTTTTCCGCTTCTTCTTTCTTTTGTTTCTCGGCCTCCTGCTTCTCTGCCACCGCAGAGCGCACCGCCGCTTCTATATCATAGGTCTTGGCTTCTACAAATTCCACAGCCAGTTCCAGATCGAACAGCTTATGAATTTCCTGGGCCAGCAGCTTGTCCGTACCCTTGGCCAGCAGCACTTCCCTGCCCCCGTATTGCAGGTCGATATGCAGGGTGTTGCCGTTTACCGTAGCCTTGGCGTCCTTAAAGAAGCCGTTAACTTCTGCATGGTGCCGCCGAATGTTGGCAATTAGGGAGGGCAGACAGTCCGCAGAGAACGCCGCCGCGGCATAATGAGGGGTCAGCACCGCCTTTTCCAGTCCCATTTGGGCTGCAATTTGGTCTGCGCACCGCTCCAGCTCCGCCGTCTCAACCAACGCCGGCAACTGCAAATCAATGTGCAGTTCCCGCCGATCGTGGTAAGTAGACATACCCACCACGGCCGCATCTGTCAACGCCAGGCGTCCCGCCTCGTCCATATAGGCGCCAAAATATTCAACAAATCGGTTCATTGCTTGCATTATAATTTATCAATCTCTTTCATCAATTCCGTTAGCAGTTGGTCCTCCGGGACTTTGCGAAGAATTTGGCCTTTCTTAAACAGCAGGCCCTCGCCGTCGCCGCCGGCAATGCCAATGTCCGCTTCTCTGGCCTCGCCGGGGCCGTTGACCACGCACCCCATCACAGCCACTTTAATGGGCTTGTGCACATCCCGCAGCTTTTCCTCCACCTGTTTTGCAAGACCCACCAGGTCAATGCGGGTACGCCCGCAGGTGGGGCAGGCAATTAAGTAGGGGCTGTCGTTTTTCAGCCCAATGGCTTTTAGTATATCCATGGCGGCAAAGACTTCCTTCACCGGGTCGTCGGTGAGACTCACCCGAATGGTGTCGCCGATACCGTGGCACAGCAGGGAGCCGATCCCCGCCGCAGACTTGATAATACCCATACGCTCGGTGCCCGCTTCCGTCACACCCAGGTGCAAGGGATAGTCGCACCGCTGGGCGGCCATCTCATAAGCAGCGATCATGGTGGGCACATTGCTGGACTTAATGGAGATCACAATATCGTTAAAGTCGAACTTCTCCAGCAGTGCTGCGTGGTACATGGCGCTCTCCACCATGGCCTCAGGGGTAGGCGCGCCGTATTTGGCTAAAATATGTTTTTCCAGCGAGCCGCTGTTGACCCCAATGCGAATGGGTATTTGCTTCTCTCTGCAAATATCCGCCACAGCTTTTACCCGATCGTCGCTGCCTATGTTGCCCGGGTTGATGCGAATCTTGTCGATCCCCCGCTGGGCAGCGCCCAGCGCCAAACGGTAGTTAAAATGAATATCCGCCACCAAGGGCACATCCACGGCGTTCTTGATAGGCTCAATCAGATCCAGAGCCGCCTCGTCCGGAATGGCAAAGCGGATCACCTGGCACCCGGCAGCTGCCAAAGCCTTGGCCTGCGCCACAGAGCCGTCAATGTTCGTAGACGGCACATTCAGCATGGACTGTACCAGCACCGGGCTGTCGCCGCCCAAGGTGGTATTGCCTAATTTGATTTTTCTGCTTTTTCTTCTTTCCATTTTGCTCACCTACGAAAACAACTTGGTAATGTCACTAAAGGTCACCACGCACATAAAGAGCAGCAGCAGCGCCAGCCCCGCCGCGTTAATGACCCACTCTGCCTTATCCGGCAGCTTTCGTTTGCAAATCCCCTCGCCCGCCAGCAGGAACAGCCGCCAGCCGTCCAGCGCCGGAATGGGAAACAGGTTAAACAGCCCCACATTGATGGTGAGTATCGCCATCAGCCGCAGTGCGGAGTAGGCAGAGGTTTTCACCGCCTGGCTCACATAGGACACGGCACCCACCGGGCCGCTGATGTCTGCCAGGCCAAAGCGGCCGGACAGCATATCCGCCACGGACAGGAACACCATGCGTGCGTAAGACACCGTTTGCATGACGCTCTCCCGCAGCACATTGCCCACATTCTTGGGCACACCGTGGAGCCAAAAGTCCATCTTTACAAACCGATGGCCCTCATATTCTTCTGTATCAAACTTGACCTGCAAGGTCTTTTTGGCACCGTCCCGCTTAACAACCACTGTCAATGTATCGTCTGTACTGCGGGACAGGCCGGTAGTCACATCGGTAGCGGTGTAAACCCGCATACCGTCAATGGACTGAATGGTATCGCCCACTTGCAATCCGGAGGCTGCGCTGGCGGCGTTCGCCTCAAACTTCGCCACCTGGGCAGTACCGATCAAATTGCTGCCGCACACAATCAGCACGGTCAACAAAAAGCCCAGCACCAAATTCATCAGCGCACCGGCCACCACCACAAACAGCCGAGCAGGCACGCTCTTTTTGTTAAAGGCGTTGGGGTCTTCCGAGTCCTCCCCCTCGCCCTCCATTTGGCAATAGCCGCCAAAAAGGATCCAGCGCAGGGTGAACTTGGTGCCGTTTCTTTCCCACTGTATGATCTTAGGGCCCATACCTACGGAAAACTCATTGACTTTGATCTTCATTAGCCGAGCGGCAATATAATGCCCGCCCTCATGCACCAGAATGATCAGTTCAAAAAATAAAATGGCAATCAGAACAGGATATACCGTATGCCACAGAGAAGATAAGGTCACGAAACCGCCTCAATCACATAATCTCTGGCCGCGCGATCGGCCTGCAAAACATCATCCAGGGTGTAATCCGCCACTTGCGGGCACGCCTCCATGGCCGCCCGGTTCAGCACCGCAATGTCTGTAAACTTGATCTTGCCGTTTAGGAACAGCCGTACGCTCTCCTCATTGGCGCCGTTGGCTGCCGCCGGGCGCAAACCACCTGCCGTTATGGCGTCCTTACACACATTGATACAGCGGAAAGTATCATAATCCGGCGCATAAAAAGTCAGTTTGCCGTAATCCACAAGGGACAGCTCCTGCACCGGGCTGGGTAGACGCCGGGGATAGGTCAGCGCATACTGAATGGGAATACGCATATCCGGCACACCCAGCTGGGCGATGACGGAATTGTCTTGATATGCAATGGCGGAGTGTACCACGCTCTCCCGGTGCACCACAATATCAATGGCGTCAATGGGCATATCAAACAGCCACTTGGCCTCAATAAATTCCAGCCCCTTGTTCATCATGGTAGCACTGTCGATGGTAATTTTTGCACCCATATCCCAGTTAGGATGCTTTAAGGCGTCCGCCGCCGTCACATTTTCCAGCTCCGCTAAAGTCTTGCCAAAGAACGGTCCGCCGGAAGCGGTTAAGATCAGCTTCTTCACCGCGCCTTTTTCCGGGCTGCCTTGCAGGCACTGAAAAATGGCGGAGTGCTCGCTGTCCACCGGCAAAATATCCACGCCGTAGGCCTTGGCGGTATTGGTCACCAAGTGCCCGCCGGCTACCAGCGTTTCTTTATTCGCCAGCGCCAGGGTCTTTTTGGCCTGAATGGCCGCCAACGTGGGCTGTAAGCCCACCATACCCACTACGGCGTTCAGTACCGTATCCGCGCCGGAATAGGTAGCACATTCGATCAGGCCGTCCATACCGGACAGCACCTTGGTGCCCGTATCTGCCACCCGGGTGCGCAGATCGTCTGCCGCAACCGGATCCATCATAGACACCAGATCCGGGCGAAACTCCCGAATTTGTGCCTCCATCAAATCAACGCGACGGTTAGCGGTCAGGCACACCACCCGGTAGCCGTGCATACGGCAAACATCCAGGCTCTGTGTACCGATAGAGCCGGTAGAGCCTAAAAGAGCAATTCCTTTCATCTGGTTACCTCTTACTTAGAAAAAACAGTCAGTGCCAGCGCATAAGTCACCGGCAAAGTGAACATAGAGGAGTCAAACCGATCCATGACCCCGCCGTGGCCGGGAAAGATCTTGCCAAAGTCCTTTACGCCGAAATTGCGCTTAAGGACGGAAGCGGACAGATCGCCCATCATGCCCAGGAACGATACCGGCAGGCACGCAGCCAGCAGCACTGTCACGGCAAATTCGTCCATCTTAAAGTCCGCCAGCCGATTATACAGGATCATGGCCACCGCATTCAAAATCAGAGAAAAGATTAAGCCGCCGATGGCGCCCTCCACCGTTTTCTTCGGCGAAATGTTAGGGCTCATCTTATGCTTGCCAAAGGCCATACCTGCCAGTTGGGCGCCGCTGTCCGTTGCCAAAGCGCAGATCAGGCCGTAAAAGATCAAATAAATGCCGAACTGCTCGATTTGGAACATATCCCGCAGCCGGATAAAAACGGAAAAACCAAAGGGCACCAGCGCCCCGGCAAAAACGGACACCGCTACATCTTCAAAGGTGGTATAGGCGTAGCCCTTAAGCATAGCCAACAGTAACACCAGCACCAGCGCGATCAGATACACAACGCCGGGCACGGCGCCGATCACCTTGCCCCAAACTGCCTCACTAACCCAGGGAGTCAACGCCTTGGCAGAGGCAAAGAACGGCACGCAGGCCGCATAGCCGGTAGCTACCACACGGATAAAGGTGTTCTCCACCTTGGCGCAACGCATAATTTCGTTTGCTGCCACAGCCGCCAGGAAGGCGATCACAAGCACCAGCACCGGGGTATTGATCTGCCACACCACCACAGCCAGCAGCGCCAGCAGCACCACGGCGGTAATCACTCTCTGTTTCATCTTTTTCTCCTCTTATCTTCCGCCGAAACGACGGTTTCTATTCTCATAGGCGTGAAGCGCTTCGGCCAAATCCTGCTCCGTAAAGTCCGGCCACAGCACATCGCTGTACCAAAACTCGCTGTACGCCGCCTGCCACAGAAGGAAGTTGGACAGCCGCTGCTCGCCGCTGGGACGAATCACCAAGTCGCAATCCGGCACCGTGTATACATTGGCGGATATATCGTCCATGGTGATCTCCCGCTTACCGCTTTGCAGCGCCCGGTTCACCGCCTGTACGATCTCCTGGCGGCCGCCGTAGTTGATCGCCACATACACCGTAGTACCGGTGTTGGCGGCGGTATCCCGCTCGCCCTGGTCCATCAGCTGCAACAGCTCGTCGCTGATCCCCTCTCTCGAGCCGATAAACTTTAAGCGGATATTACCGGCCTGGCTAATGTCTGCCTGCGCCTCCAGCAAATAATCCTTAAAAAGCCGCATTAGCGCGTCCACTTCCTCCGGCGACCGCTTCCAATTTTCAGTAGAGAAAGCATAAAAAGTCACATAAGGAATGCCGATACGCCCACAAGCCTTAGATATCGTGCGGAACACCTCAGCCCCCGCCTTATGTCCGGCAGAACGGGGCAAGCCCCGCTTTTTGGCCCAACGACCGTTGCCGTCCATGATAATGCCCACATGGTTGGGCAGCAGGGCAAAATCCGCGTTTTTTTGCTGCGGTGCAGCACTTTTTTTGTTAAACAGTGCCATAAGCGACCTCCCCGTAAAACGCATAGACGGGCGAATGCACAGCCGCCGTACACAATCCATTGTTGCGCACAGCCGCCGGCAACCGCCCTCCTTCAAGTAAGAAAACAGGGCGCCCCCATTTTCTTTAGCTATTGGTTAGATAGACAGCACTTCCTGCTCTTTTTTCTTGGCTGCAGTCTCTGCCTGCTTCACATAATCATCGGTGATCTTCTGCAGCTGCTCCTCGCCGTCCCGCAGATCGTCCTCGGTGATCTCGCTGTTTTTCTTCATCTTTTTCAGCTCATCCATAAAATCGCGGCGCACATTGCGGATGGCCACCTTCGCCTCCTCGCCGCGCTTGGAGATGTCTTTGGTCAGCTCCCGACGGTGCTCCTCCGTCAGCTGGGGGAACGCCAAACGAATAACCTTGCCATCATTTTGCGGGTTAATACCGATGTCAGAGGTGTTGATGGCCTTTTCGATCTCCTTGAGTGTGGAGGCGTCCCAGGGCTGGATCGCCAACATTCTGGCCTCCGGCACGCTGATCGCGGCCATTTGGTTAATGGGGGTGGGCACGCCGTAGTAATCCACCATCACCTTATCCAGTACGGCGGGATTGGCACGGCCGGCACGCACGGCGGAAAAGTCACGCTCCAAGGAAGTCATACACTTTTCCATTTTCGCTTTCGCATTGGTGTACAGTTCGGTCAATTCCATCTTTCTTTACCTCTCTTCGTTAGATACAAGCGTGCCGATCTTTTCGCCGGAGACGGCACGCACCACATTCTCCGGATCGTCCAGATTGAACACCAAAATGGACATATCGTTATCCTTGCACAGGCTAAAGGCGGTGGAGTCCATCACCTTCAGATCCCGGTTAATGACTTCCTTAAAGGTCACCCGATCGTACTTTACAGCGTCTGCGAATTTATTGGGATCCTTATCGTACACGCCGTCCACATTGGTGCCCTTGAGCAGTGCATCTGCATTAATCTCCACCGCCCGCAGCGCCGCTGCCGTGTCTGTGGAGAAGAACGGAGAGCCGGTGCCGCAGCCGAAAATCACAATCCGCCCCTTTTCAAAGTGACGAATGGCACGGTTGCGAATATAAGGCTCTGCAATCTGGCGCATTTCAATGGCCGTCTGCACCCGCACATTGGCGCCCAGCTGCTCCAAAGCGTCGCACAGAGCCAGCGCATTCATTGCCGTTGCCAACATACCGATATGATCCGCACGGGTACGATCCATATGTTCGCTGGAGCGGCCACGCCAAAAGTTGCCGCCGCCGACCACAATGCCGACTTCCACGCCCAGGTCGGCTACTTTCTTTACCGCCGTGCAAATCTTAACCACCGTGTCGTTGTCGATCCCGGTGCCTTTTTCACCTGCCAGCACTTCGCCGCTGAGCTTTAACAAAATCCGTTTATATGCTGTTGCCATACTTTTTACCTCCGCCGTTTCAGCAAGCGCCGCAGGCCACAAACACGCCTGTGTACACACTTGCTCACTGTCCTCTATATCTTAATATATTTTTAGCATAAAGTAAATAGAATTTCTGAATTTTAGAAAAAACAGGTAAAAAAACAGACGAAAGATCAAGTGTCTTCCGTCTGTCAAAATAAGGCTTCCTATCCTGTGGTCTTCGGTGTCTCCGGCTCCGGCTGGGTCAAACCGATCCCGGCTTGAAATCGCTGAATCAGAACATAGTCCCGCAGATTTACATAGCCGTCATTATTCACATCGTAATAGTACCCCATCAGTTTGTCCGCCGTGCGGCCCATATTGTCAAAGAAATAGCTGGCCACATTGGCAAGCGTATTGGTACGCGTCGTGGCGCAGCGGCTGCAAGTATAGGTACAGTTGGTGCCGTCGCAACCGGAAAACTTAAAATCATGGCCATAGGCGGGCACCACATTGGTGCGCGTAGTCTTGCAATAGCGGCAGGTGTCAACAGAGGAACCGGTCATTAGACAGCTGGCCTCGGCAATCACCCGGGTATCATAGTAACCGTCCACCCATTCCACATGGACCTGGGTGGTGTAGGTGTCATTGCACACGCTGCAAACATACGTATCGATCCGGTGGCCGGTAGCGTCTGTTTCACCTTCCGTGCACTGATAATCGTGCCCGGCAGGAATACTCTCTGCAATGCTTTGGTGACACACGGTGCACACACCGGTCTTTTGACCGTCCGTGGTACAGGTGGCAGGTACAACCACCGTCCACTCCTTTACCGTATGACCCGGTGCGGGAATGTTGATATATTGCAGTGCGGTGCATTTGCTGTTCTTGGTGGGTTCCTCCACCGTGCAGCGGCGGATCAGTCGCCCGGTGGTGGTACAGCCGGGCTCGGTCAGCACCGTGTCCGTATAGCAGCCGTCCTTCCACACATAGTTGCCGTCCTCGTCCCGCACATGGGTGGTACGAATGGTGTCCGTGCTCTCATCGTTGCACTTGGCGCAGCGCAGGTATTCAAAAATATGGCCGTTTTTCTCGGATTGATCGTCGGTTTGGATCACTTGCAGATCATGGCCGGTGGCAGCAATATCCTCGGTGCGCAAATATTTCAGGCATTTGGAGCAGTACACATCCTGCTTGCCCTTGGCGGTACAGGTGGGCTCCTGGGTTACCACCGTATACGTCTCGGCGTGGTCGCATCCGCTGTCCGAAGCAACAAATTTGTATCCTTTTTTCTCGGCATACGCCTGGGTGGTGGAGCCGCCGGTAGCATGGAAAGTCAGTGAGGACTGGCAGTTGGCAAAAGGATCCAGCGTGCCGTAATTCAAGTTAGGATTCTCCACATACACATCCAGCAAAAAGCTGTTGTCAGAGAAAGCGGTGGTACCCACGGAAGTGATGGTCTCCGGCAAAATAAGGGTCACAAAGTTGCAGCCGGCAAAAGCGGAAATGCCGATCTTGGCACACTTCTCAGGGAAAGTTACGCTGTTGAGCCCCGCCTTGCGAAACGCAAAATCGCCAATCTCCGTTAAAGTCTCCGGCAGACGCAAAGTTGTAAATTTGGCATCGTTCTCAAAGGCGTTCAGACCGATTTTAGTGATTTTGGTATCCTGTAAATTAACGGTGGACAGTGCCGTACACCCGGCGAAGGCATAACGGTTCACCCCCGTAACGGTAGAGGGTAAAATCACCGTTTGGACAGAGGTCATCTCAAAAAAGAGATAGTTACCCAGCACTGTCACGCCCTCGCTGATCACCACCCGCTTAATGGAGTCACGGGAATCGTACCAAGGGCAGCGCTTTACAGAGGAACCAAAGTTAACATTCATATTGGAATAGTTATTGGTGGCGCCGCTGCCGGTAAGGGTCAGCACCCCGGTGCCGGTGTCAATATTGTATTTAATATTGTCGCCGCAGCTGCCGCTGGTGGCCGCCGTTGCCGCAAAGGCAAAAGACGCGCCGCCGCCCAGCACGGTGCACAGCATGACGATGCTTAAAATCACAGATAGCCATTTTTTCATATGCAATCCTCCAAAGCGCAAATTGCCGCCGCCCACACACAAGTGCAAACGCCTTTGCTTTCATCATACCACAAAGCTCCCGCCTGTGCAAGGCGGGAGCAGATTTTGGACACCGGTGGCAAAAGCGCACCGGATTTTAGTATTGTAGATCACATGGCACATTTTTTACAGGGGGTATGGTTCTTTTTCGCCTCTTTCAGCGTGGTTTTAATGGGATGCTTTCCGGCGCAGCTTTTTATATAATGGTACTTTTTACCGGTGGGCGAAACATACACCGTATTCCCCTTTGGCGCCGATTTCTTTGCGCTGCCGGTGTTCTTCGCTTTGCTCCAGGTGCTGTAATATTTGGCGCTCTTGTGGCCGGTTTTCACCGTCTTATAGGTGCGCACACGCACATAGTATTTTTTGCCGTTTTTCAGTCCGGTAACGGTTTTTTTGGTGGTGCTGTTTTTGCTCACCGTAACCGTCTTTGCGTTTTTAAAGTTCGACGATGTACTGTACTGGATTTGATACCCGGTGGTTTGGGCGGTCTGCTTTTTCCAAGTTACGGTAATTTTCTTTTTCCCGCCAGTCACCTTGCTGATCGATGTGCCCTTTGGCTTGACGGTAAAGTACACGGTGCGCGAGCCCTTGTACTTCCCCTTCAGTTTCACCTGTACGCCATAGCGCCCAACAGCTTTGCGCCCTTTTGGATAGTTCACCGTGTAATCAGCACCTGGTTTTAACGGTTTGCCGGTACTGTCTTTCACGGTCACCGACGGTTTTTGCACCTTGCCGTTATAAGTATAAACCGTCTTTGCCAACTTGGGCGCTGACACCTTAGCAATCTTTGCAGCGGAAGTGACCTTTGTGTAACCGCAAGCCGTACAAACCGCGCTGGTTTGCGCGCACCCATCGCCGTTAAAGGATGCCGGCGTGATTTTTGTAACATTCTTTGTCGTCGTATGCTTGCACACGGCAGCGCTGCCTTTTTGGGTTGTGGCCTGAATTCCACTGTTTTGCACCTGCATTTGAATGGTGCCCATTTGATCCGTTCGATAAATTTTGGCCTTAACCGCCTGCAATCGCTGCAAAGCTTGGGCCGTGGGGTGGCCGTAACTGTTCCCTGCCCCTACGGAGATTGCCGCGTACTTTGGTGCAGCTTCTGCAAGGAAGGAGGCAGAGGAAGACCCGGCGGAGCCATGGTGCGCCACCTTCAGAATATCCGTTTGCAGATCAGTACCGCTGTTAACCAGCGACTGCTCCACCGTGGACGAAATATCACCGGTCAGCAACAAGGAACGATTGCCGCACTGCACTTTTAGCACCAGAGACGCATCGTTGGCGTTCTCTGCTCCTGTGCCGTCACTGAGTACCTGCACAGTGGCGCCGCCTACCTGAAACCGGGAATTCGCAGTCGGGTTCGCCGTTTTGCTACCGGGTTCACTTTTTATGGCAGAGAGATAATTCTTGTAACACTTTGTGTTGGTCTTGTACGGCGAATAATAAGAATAATTCACCTGAAAGCAGTCATAAATTTGGGGCAGGCCGCCGATATGGTCCTCGTCCGGGTGGCTGGCCACCACATAATCCAAGGTAGAAATGGATTTGCTGCGCAGACAATCCTCAACCGCTTGGGCATGCACAGCTTTGCCTCCATCCACCAGCATTCGGTTTCCGTTGCTTTCTACCAGAATACTGTCGCCCTGATCGCAATCAATAAAAGTGACTGTCATGGACGGCTGCGCCGCATTGGCCACCGCTGAACTGCCTACCGTCAGCCCTAAAAGCAACAAAGCGCTGCATATTATACTGCCAAAATTCTTCATTTTGTCGTCCTTCTTTTCTTTGTATTGAGTTTCGTTATACCATATTTTACTTGTTATTGCAACCGCTATTCCCGGCGCACCGCCAACATCAGCACCAAAACGCCGAACAGGCACAGAGGCTTTTCCGGGTAAAATTGATTATACCGCCGCAAAAAAGCGCTCGGTACAAACCGGGCGCTTTTCTTTTTTATTCGCTGCAAAGCAGATTAAAACCATTCCTTCTGCTGCGCTTCATAAGTTTGATAAAATTCCTGATCTGTTTTCGTTAAATAAATGATACCCTCAATAATACCGATAACTTCCATAACAGCGGCTCCAATGCCAAAGGTCAGCAAGCTCACCAGCAGCATAATCACGCCGGACTTAGTATAGCCCAGATAAAACTTGTGGATACCCAAAGAACCTAAAAGAATCGCCAACAAACCGGCGGCAATCTTACTCTTTTGCGGCGCTTGTCCCCCAAAGGGCTGCTGGTACACAGGGTTGGGGCCTGCTGAGTTATAGGCATTTTCATTTGGTTGATACGCAGTCTGCTCCGCTTGCCGGCCGGCATTCGTCGGGTTCACACCGGCGCCGCACTGTGTGCAATAATTTGCGCCCTCCTCTATCGTGGCGCCGCAATTTTTACAAATCATATTCTCTCCTCCGTATTCATCTAAAGTCCAACAATGCTGTGCGAGTACAGTATATAAAAATGCGATATTCTTGTCAAGTGGCCGGCAGCGTGGTTACCAAATCCATACCGCCCATTGTGGTCGCCGTCGGCGTGCCTTGAAAAGTGCTGCGGGAAATCAGCGAAAACAACAAAACAACCTATCCAAGATACAAGGAATTGCATTTATAATCAAAGGGCAAAACAACCCCTGTCCACACTCGCGTGTGGGCAGGGGTTGTTTTGTTATGACTGAAGTAATTGTATACGAAGTTTATTTTCTTTCAATTTTTTGATGCTATATTGAGGATCCTGCTACTTAAACTTCTCAATTGCATCAATTTTACTGAAAGCCAAAATAACAACCACTCCACCAGTATTCACTACACGATCGAAATTAACTTATCCAATATTTTTCTCCAAACCACATTAAACCATTTTGTTTTGCCAAACCACCTTACTAATATTGGACTAATCGCATAATACACTTTGATAAATAATCTGCCAAAAATATTTTTTGAAAGTTCGTTATCTCTAAAATCACGAAGCACGAGCACCTCGGGCGCATCATAAGAACCATATACACAAGTGGCAATATAACAGCCTTCTTTTTGATTAGCGGATTGTGTTGCCGGTTTTCTCTTTTTGCTCCAAATGTCATCCTCCTCGTCCTCTAACAGCATCTGTTCCATATTATCATCGTCATAGCCCTCACAACGACCACTGTACCCGAATGTGTTTTGAAATTCTTCATCCAATTCATCATGTTTCATAATCATTCTCCAATAAATCCCGAAAACATTCCAAGCTCTTTTAATTCGCTTTTATTGAATTTCCACAAGAAGAAATCAATTTTTTTAACCGGCGATATTTTGTCGGAATATTCCGGGTAATAACAATCAAACAAACGGATGGCCTCTAAGTACCCTTGTGTTTGAAAATAATCGTGATATTTGTCCGCCAGCTGTTTATAAATGCAAACCGCAATATTGCATTGTAATTCTTTATCTTTAATACTCGGTACAGAACGAATACCCAAATTCAATCTAATATTTTTATCAAATATAGGCATCATTGGATTTATAGTATGTAACATTTTTGAGCAAAAAGATGTTTCAATTCTATTTGTTTTTTCGAGAATATAGCGTAAGCATGTTTCAAAGTTCAAGTCCTTGTTATGCTTATTTTC
>ERZ1034946.290-NODE-290-length-31847-cov-6.665513_pt1 | contig 31847 bp, 25 predicted proteins | sample MGYA00520591_ERZ1034946 | MGnify/ENA primary metagenome ERZ1034946 (study PRJEB33766, sample SAMN09781753) | gut metagenome | biome: gut microbiome | host: Homo sapiens | place: Madagascar | study: EMG produced TPA metagenomics assembly of the PRJNA485056 data set...
TTATAATTATGTATAAGATTGTAATTGACAGCTGCGGAGAATTATCAGAGGAATTAAAAGCGGATGGACACTTCTGTAATGTGGCTTTAGAACTTGATGTTGATGGTTACAGAATCCGTGATGACGAGACCTTCAACCAGTTGGATTTCCTAAGAAGAGTGAAGGAGAGCATAGCGGGACCAAAGTCAGCCTGTCCTTCACCAGAGGCTTTTATGGAAGCCTTTGAGGGTGAGGCTGAGAATATATATGTGGTTACACTGTCAGGCAAGTTAAGTGGTTCCTACAACAGTGCAGTGCTTGCAGCCAATCTCTACAATGAAGAGCATGAGGATGCAAAGAAAAATATCCATGTATTTAATTCAAAGTCTGCTTCAATCGGAGAGACAATTATCGGACTTAAGTGTCAGGAATATGAAGAGGCGGGATTCTCATTTGAGGAAGTATGCGAGAAGACAGAGGAGTATATCTCATCAATGAACACCTTCTTTGTACTTGAGACTCTTGAGACACTTAAGAAGGCTGGCAGACTCAGTAACTTAAAGGCCTTTGTTGCAAATACATTAAACATCAAGCCGGTAATGGGCTCTACCAAGGAAGGTACAATCCAGCAGTTAAGCCAGGCTCGTGGCATGAAGAAGGCATTGTCAAAGATGGTAGATGACATGATAGCTGCCACAAAGGACTGTGAGAACAGAGTCCTTGCAATTGCACACTGCAACTGCCCTGAGAGAGCACAGTATGTCAAGGAGTGCATTGAGAAAATCGCAAATTTCAAGGAAATCCTTATCGTAAATACAGCAGGAGTATCAAGCATGTACGCAAATGATGGCGGAGTAATCCTCGCGGTATAACAGGTAATATATGGAAACTTCTGAAAAATTTATAAAATAAGCAGCCAGAAGTTGAAAAACTGCGGTATGGTACTATAATGTAATCTATGATGAGAACATACGAAGAAGTTATAAGACAAATTGAGAACACGCATCGTTTTGGAAACCTCCCAGGAGTGGAGGTCATGGAACATGTATTAAAGCAGCTTGCCGGTATAAATGGCAAGCTGCCTTTTGTGCATATAGCGGGAACAAATGGTAAGGGGTCAGTATGTGCCTTTATGACACAGATATTTAGAAAGAGCGGTCTAAAGGCAGGTACTTTTACATCTCCTCATGTGGTGGTTTTCGAGGAACGCATAAGTGTAAATGGCCAGATGATTTCAAGGGAGGATGTGACAAGGCTTGGAAATAAGCTGCTTGACACAGACTTTGGAGTTAATCTCACCATGTTTGACTATTGCCTTGCCATGGCACTTATGTATTTTACAGAGCAGGACTGCGACATCATGGTTATAGAGACCGGGCTTGGCGGCAGGCTTGATTCCACCAATGCTATAGGACTTCCTCTTGCCACAGTTATCACCAAAATCGGATATGACCATGTGGCAATACTTGGAGATAAGCTTGAGGATATAGCGCGGGAAAAGGCAGGCATAATAAAGACTGGAAGCCGTGTTTTTTCAGAGCTGCAGGAAGAGGAAGCGGAGGCTGTGATTAGAGATGCCGCGGACAAGTGTCAGGTTCAATTGACTTTTGTGACAAAGGAAGAGATAGAAGCGGCATCCAAATATAATTTAAGACTTCTGGGAGTCCACCAGTGGGAAAATGCAGCCGTGGCAAAGCTTGCGGCTGAGTATGTGCTTGAAAAATTCATAAATGCAGCTGTAACAGATGGAAACAAGCTGAAAAAGAATGAATCAGAAATAATAACCGCTCTCCGTGAAACTGTCTGGCAGGGCAGAATGGAAATTCTGTCACAAAACCCCTTCTTTATGGTGGATGGTGCCCACAACGGACATGGGGTTTTAGCATTAAGGGACAGCTTAAAGACCCTCTACCCATGTGAAAAATTTCACATGATAATGGCTGTAATGGCGGATAAGGACTACAAGGCAATGGTAGAAGAACTTTTACCTTATGCAGAGGACTTTGTCGCTGTAAATATGGATAATTCCAGAGCCCTGCAGGCAAAGGATCTGGCAGAGTTTATAAATAGCCGGGGTGTAAAGGCAGACTGCGTGGATTCGGTGGAGGAAGCCCTTAAGACGCTCAGGGCAGATACAAAGAATCTGGCATTTGGTTCTTTATATTTTATCGGGGAAATCAAGGAGAGATATTGATGTCACTCTTATATGAGCACAAAAGGGACAAAAAGGGAAATGAATATATAGCAGTGACCGGCTATGAGGGAGAATTGCCGGCTCTTATTATACCAGACAGCATAGAAGACCTGCCTGTCAGGGAGATAAGTGCAAGTGCCTTTTCCGGAAGAAAAGACATAAGAGAGGTAATACTTCCGGACACAATCGAGGTGCTGGGGCGTTATGCCTTTTACAACTGCACCAATCTGGTCAAAATCGAGTTAAGTGATGGCGTGGAGGACTATTATGATGGCGTCATCAAGCAGTGCAGGAGCTTAAGAGACATACGAATTGATTTTGAAAGAGACAATTACTCGGTTATGAGGGATATGCTGAGGGACAATGACAGAAAGCTCAGGTTTGATTTATACCTGAAGGAGGGCATAAGCTTCAGCCTCACATTTCCCGCCTATGTCTATGATTTTGTGGAGGATGTGGAGGCTAGAGTCCTGCACCACAAGATAGAGGGAGCGGGCTATCCATACAGGGAGTGTGTCACCAGAAAGGAAATCGACTTTATCACTTACGACAGGCTCTTTGAGCATGCAGTCAGTGACAGCATATATACAGCCGCAGAGATTGCTTTGGACAGGCTCATGTACCCTTATAATCTGAATGACAAGAGGGCGGAGGATTATAGCAGCTTTGTGCTCACACAATCGGAAAATATATTGGAATACCTGATTGACAGCCAGGCAGTTAAGGCGCTTAGCAGGCACAGCATGGAAATCATAGAGTATATGTGCAAAAACAGGCTTATTACCAGGGAGGCTGTGGAGAAAACCATAAAGCCTGCTTCTGACAAAAATATGACGGAGGTCTGTGCCCTGCTCATGAATTATCAGAATGAGAACTATGGCATGCTTATTCAAAATACATCAAATGAATTGTCGCTGGAGGATTGGTAATGAAAACAAGAGAAGAACTGGAAACCATGGGCTGTAAGATACTCCAGTCGGCGAGAACAGAGCTTTATCTGTCCATGCATTTTATGGGAAGTGCCTTAAACAGTCTGGATTACAAGATGGACCTGCTTACCAGAACTGTTGGGACAGATGCTGCATATATAAGGTTTAATCCTACATATTTATTACAAATCTTTGTTGAACGTCCGGATATATTAAACAGGACATATATGCACATGCTCATGCACTGCCTTTTCAGGCATATGTATGCGGCAAAGGAGCATGAGGACTCTGAGCTTTGGGACTTATGCTGCGACATAGCAGTGGAGTCTGTGGTGGATTCCATGGATTATCCCGCTATTCTAAGGGTAACTTCTGACTTGAGGGAGCAGTGGTATGCAAAGCTTAGGGAAGAAGCAGGGGTTCTTACTGCGGAGAAAATATATCATTATTTTATATTAAAAAAGAGAGACCCTTACGAGGAAGAGACCCTGCGGCAGGAATTTGCCCTGTGTGACCACAGCTTCTGGGAGCGGATGACACCGCCGGAGGATAAGAACCCTGAGAAAAATGATGAAAACAATATTATTCCACCGCCTATGCTGCTCATTCAGGATAAAGAAAAGGAATGGGACGAGAATGCAAAGCGCGTTCAGAGCGAGCTGGAAATGAATGGTGATGAGGCTGCGAAGGAAAAAGGCAGTCTGGAATGGTACTTAAAGATACAAAATAAGACAAAAAGATGTTATACTGATTTTTTAAGGAAATTTGCAGTTTTGAGAGAAGAAATCACTGTAGATTTGGATTCCTTTGACTATGGATTCTATATGTATGGTCTGGACACTTATGGCAATATGCCTCTGATTGAGGAAAATGAGTATGCAGAGCTTAAAAAGGTGGAGGAGCTGGTCATAGCCATAGACACCTCTGCTTCCTGCAGGGAAACTCAGGTGCAGCAGTTTATCAATGAGACCGCATCCATACTTAAGCAGCAGGAGAATTTCTTTAAAAAGGTGAATATCTACATAATAGAATGTGACGATCAGATACAGCAGGTCATACATATAAGCGAGCTGTATGACATGGAAAAATATGCAGACCAATTCAGCGTAAAGGGTGGATATGGCACAGACTTTAGACCGGTATTTGAGCAGGTGGATGAGATGATTAGCGCAGGAAAGCTCAGAAATCTGAAGGGACTTATGTATTTTACAGATGGTAAGGGCACATTTCCAAGCAAGGCAGCAGGCTATGACACAGCCTTTGTAATTGACGGAGACAGCGAAACAGAAGAGATAAAAGTCCCTGATTGGGCAGTAAAGGTATACTTATCATAATTATAGGAGCACATATGAACATTAAAGAAGCAAAGCAGGAAGTGAAAAACACCATAACTGCGTATTTGAAAAAGGATGACATGGGGAGCTATGAGATAGCAATTGAGAGGCAGAGACCAATTCTGCTCATGGGACCTCCGGGAATTGGAAAGACAGCCATAATGGAGCAGGTGGCAAAGGAGCTGGGCATTAATCTGGTGTCCTACACCATCACCCACCACACCAGACAGAGTGCCATAGGTCTGCCATTTATATCGCAAAAGGAATATGACGGCAGGGAGTATTCGGTAACAGAATACACAATGAGCGAGATAATCGCCTCAGTCTATGAGCAGATAGAAAAATCAGGCATTCATGAGGGAATATTATTCCTTGATGAAATCAACTGTGTGTCAGAGACGCTGGCACCTACGATGCTGCAATTTTTGCAGTACAAAAAATTTGGAAACCATAAGGTGCCGGATGGTTTTGTGATTGTTACAGCAGGAAATCCGCCAGAATATAATAAATCTGTCAGGGACTTTGATATTGTAACCCTTGACCGTGTAAAGAGGATTTTTATAGAAGAGGATTACAATGCCTGGCGTGAATATGCTTACAAGGCAGATATTCACGGCTCTGTCATGAGTTATCTTGAAATTAAGAAAAAAAACTTCTATAATATAGTGTCCGATGTGGAAGGAAAGCGGTTCGTGACAGCAAGAGGCTGGGAAGACCTTTCACAGGTGATGAAGGTATATGAGGAGCTCAGAATACCTGTTACAAAGGACTTTGTCATACAGTATTTACAGGATGAAGAAATAGCAAATGATTTTGCCAATTATTATGAGCTGTATAATAAGTACAGAAACATTTACAGAATCCCGGAGATACTGGATGGAACTGTAGAGATAGAGGCAGACAGCATAAAGGACGCTCCTTTTGATGAAAAGCTGAGTCTTATTGGGCTTCTTACAGATGCCCTGACACAGGAATTTAAGTCCTATGTATATGAGCTGGAATCTCAGAAGCAGTTACTTGAACAGCTCAAATATCTGAGAGAAGACTTGAAACAGGAAAAGGGCGCGGCAGTGGCTATACTTGGCAGACTCACCGAGGCAAAGCGCAGGATTTTTGAAAGACAGAAAGAACTGAATGCGCTTGATAAGGATGAGATAAAGGCAGTCAGCATGACTATTAAAAGAATGACAGAGCTTGTGGATTTCTTAAAGACAGATACTACAGGCAATGCCAGAGAGGATTTTTCGCTGGTTAAGGACAGATTTGATACCATTGAATTTGTCCGCAAAGAGGGGATATCAGCGGTACAGAATCATCTCAACAATGCCTTTGCATTTTTGGTAAAGGTGTATGGGGAAGGCCAGGAGCTTGTAATATTTTTGACTGAGCTGTCAGCAGGATATTACAGTCTCAGATTTATTTCCGAGTGTGGAAATGAGGCTTTTTATAAGTATAATAAATTATTATTGCTCAAAGAAAACAGGAGCAGACTGACAGAGGAAGCTATGGAACTCATAGGAATTTCATAACATTTGGAGGTGTAATATGAAAAACATAGGAATAATTTTTAGGAGAGACATAAAAGGTCTGCTTAAAAATTTTCTGGCACTTGTTATTGCAGTTGGTATATGTGCTTTGCCAGCCTTGTATGCATGGTTCAATATCTATGCCAACTGGGATCCGTATTCAAACACCGGCAATGTAAGGATTGCCGTGGTAAACAATGATGAGGGCTGGGTCAATGATGACAATGAGAATCTCAACATGGGGGATTCGGTTGTTGAAGCATTAAAGAAAAAGGATTCAATAGGCTGGGTATTTCTGGATTCAGAGGATGATGCCACTGAGGGAGTAAAATCCGGTGAATACTATGCGGCAATCGTTATTGATTCTGACTTTACATATGGGATGTATCATGGAGTTAAGGAAAATGTAGAGAGCCCTAAAATCACATATTATGTTAATGATAAAAAAAATGCAGTCGCGGTAAAGATTACAGACACTGCGGTTTCATCAGTACAGCGAAGTGTGAACCAACAGTTTGTAAAAGCAGTTGTAGAGGGTATTTTTGAAAACACAAATATTATTTCGGCAGACCTACAGGACGATGATATTGTTGGTTCTTTTATAGAAAAACTGGAAGCAGTTGATGAAAGTCTTGTGAATTACAATCAGATGATTACAGATTTGATGGATGGAAATAAAGACTTATCTGGTGCTGCCGGCAGTCTGTCAGAAGCCATGACTTCAGGACAGAGTGCAATTCTAAGCGGAATGAAGGAATTAGAAAGTGGCAAGAACAAGCTTTCATCTACACAGGCATCATTTAACAGCTTTAGTACTGACATAAATGCGCAGCTTACTAATATAGAGACTACGCTTACAACACTTTCGCAGCAGATATCTGATGCCCAGCTTCAGACTGATGTAAATATATTAAAGGAGAATCTCAAGCGGATTGGGGAAAAGGCAGGAGAACTTGCTGATGAATTAGCAAATTTATATCAGCCAATTCAGGGAGCAGGAGATTCAAATCTACAGAACACTATTGATACAATGAAAAGTATAGCTGCAGGCATAGAGGCAGCAGCAGGTGCAGTTGACCTGTCTGGGGCGGCAGAGGCAGCTGTTTCGTCTGCCCAGACTGCACTTAATACATATGCTCAGAATGTATCAGATATAAAAAATCTGTATAACAATCAGGTTGTACCACAGGTGACAGGGCTTATTGACAGAATGAAAGAGGTTTTGACATCTGTAGAGACTATGCTGGGCAATGTTTCTGACACAACAGGTACAATGGGGGATGTGTTCGTGGGTGTGAGTGACACTCTTGATGTTTTGAATATGAGTCTGGCTGACCTTCAGGAAGTGCTGACTTCTGCAAGGGTTAAAGTTGAAGATGCGATTAATTCAATAAAAGAGGCTGATGCGAATGAACAGCTTGATGTAATTATGAACCTTCTGTCAGGCAATCCGGAATCACTTGGCGAGTTTTTTGCAGAGCCTGTTAAGGTATCAGACAACTATGTATATGAAATAGCGAATTATGGCTCAGGTGTTGCACCATTTTACACAACTCTTGCTATATGGGTTGGAATGACAATCCTTGTATCCATAGTAAAGGTTCATGCTGACAGAAGTGGACTTGTAAATGTGAAACCTTCTGAACTATATTTTGGAAGATATTTTACCTTTCTGCTGCTCTCGCAGATACAGACTGCGATAATTGTGTGGGGAGATTTGGTGCTTCTTAAAATCCAGTGCCTGCATCCATGGAAATTCTATGGAGCAGCAGCTTTTGCCAGCCTTGTGTTCTCTCTGCTGATTTATTCTCTGACAATAGCTTTTGGAGACATAGGTAAGGCTCTTGCGGTAGTTGTAATGGTTATCCAGATTGCAGGAAGTGGGGGAACATATCCAATTGAGGCATTGCCATCCTACTTCAGGGGTATGTACATATTCTTCCCATTCCCTTATGTAATAAATGCCATGAGAGAATGTATAGGTGGAATGTATGAAAACACCTATCTGGTATGTATGCTGGAGCTTGCAATATTTGGAGTGGCAGCCCTTGTGATTGGACTTGTAATCAGAATCCCGTTCATGAAGCTCAATGAGTTTATTGAGGAAAGAATGGAAGACACAGAGATGTTATAGGAGGCAGGCATGAGCGACGATAAGAAATTTCATGAGATGTATGACAAGCTCATGAACTATGAGAATACAATACATGAGAAAAATCAAAAAAGAATAAAAATCGGCATAAAATGCATCTGGATAATTCCACTTGTGTTTCTGACAATGCTTTTCATGACAGGAAGTAATAAAATTGTTTTCCTTACCCTGTGGATAGCAAGCCTATTCGGAATAGCTGCATATCTTATCTGGATAGAGTTTACAGATTATGAACTGCAAAAGAAAATGAGGGAAATTGGCGGAAAAAATGAGATAGAGTTTGACGGACTGCTTCCAACTGAAAATGTGGAAATGGTAGAAGAACAGCTTGCCGCTGCCCAGGAAAAGGTGGACGAGCATATAGCTGCGGCTGCCGAATCTGTCATTGAAAAAAAGACAGCTGTTAAGGAATTGGTAAGCGAGAAAAAATCACAGGCAAAGAAGGCTGCCAGTGAAATATTAGACAAGAGGAGGAACTCAGATGATTAATATATTTCGAGTGTTCTTGTCGGATGTAAAGAGACTGTCAAGTAATGTAGTAGCCATAGTTATTATTATGGGATTAACAATTATTCCGGCTCTGTATGCCTGGTTTAATATTATGTCAAACTGGGATGTGTATGGCGAAGCGGCAACTTCACAGATGAACATTGCCGTTTATTCCTGTGATGAGGGTGTCACCATGGGAAGCCTCAGCGTGAATGTGGGTGATACCGTAAAATCAGGACTTGAAGCTAATAAGACAATCGGCTGGGTCTTTACTGATACTGAGATGGAAGCTATGCAGGGTGTGTATAATGGCGATTACTATGCAGCTTTTATTATCCCTGAGAACTTTACAGCGGATATGCTAAGCTTCTTAAACGGAGACCCGGATAAGCACCCGACCATATCTTATTACGAGAACAGCAAGAAAAATGCTATCGCAACTAAAATTACATCAAAGGTAAAGACAGCGGTTCAGGATCAGGTGAATACATCAATACTAAGTACCTTGACTGAATATGCATCATCAGCGGGAGAATTGATTGCAGGAAGTAGTGAAAATATAGCAGATGGTGCAGTTACAAAGCTTGAGGATATTGAGAAAAATCTTGGAACTTATGCAAACCTGTTAAATACACTGTCATTACTGACAAGCTCTGCAGCAGACCTTGTGGATACAAGTCAGGGAATGCTTCCTAGTGTAGAGGGCTTGATAGAAGGAAGCCAGGGAACAGTTTCGTCAATGCAGCAGTCTGTATTGTCTGGGGCACAGACAACTCAGGCAATAAAGAGCATGATAGACACCAGCCTGACAAATATAAATAACCAGCTTGCCACTGTTGAGCAGACAATACAGAACTTTACAATAGACACCAGCTTTGCTGATCAACTCAAGGGGTTTGAACAGCTGAGTAATATAGTTTATGGTACATTGGATTCACTGGATGCACTTGGTGTGGATACGAGTGCGGTGCGGACCCAATATGAAGAACTGCAGAATGCCATAAATGGTTTTGAAACAAATACAGATATGACAGAGGAGAAGCTTAACAGCTTAAAGGATACTGCTGCAAGCTGTATTACAGCAGTCAGAAGTTCAATAACATCATTGCAGTCGAACTTTGATCTCTCTATTGCACCAAGTATTGATAATAGTGTGTACAATATAGAAAATTCTCTGATTGAGGCTCAGAATATGTTAAACAGTATAGATGACAGCTTCCCACAAATCGATTTAGCGTTGGAGAATTACCAGTCATTACTTGAAAGCGGAACTGATGACATATCAGCTACAAGGGATTATGTAATAGACCTTCAGAATGGTGTCAGTGATTTGATTGACAGCATCAATGAGCTTGTTGAGAATGAGCAGTACAAAGAGGTCATGGAATTATTACAGACTAACCCTGAGATTATAGCAAGCTTCATATCCTCACCTATTCAGATGGATGAGGTAGCTTTTTATGAAATTGCCCATTATGGCTCTGCCATGTCGCCATTTTATACTGTACTTGCACTTTGGGTAGGCGGACTTATTACAGTCGCAATTGTACATACAAAGGTTGCAGATACAGATGACCTGAAGGGTGTAAAGAACTACCAGAAGTTCTTTGGAAGATACATTGTGTTTTTCTTAATCGGACAGGCACAGACTCTTATAACTGTATTAGGAAACCTTTTCTATGTACAGATAGACTGTGCGCATCCATTTTTATTCTGGGTGGCAAGCGCTGTGATAAGCTGTATGTTTACATTATTTATGTACGCACTTACATATTCCTTTGGAAATGTGGGAGAGGCTATCGCAGTAGTAATCATGGTTATACAGGTTGCCGGAGCCGGCGGTACCTTCCCTGTAGAGGTGCTTCCTGATGTATACCAGGCTATATACAAGTTCCTGCCATTTACCTATGCCATGAATGGCTTGAGAGAATGTGTAGGTGGCTTCTATGACAATTATCTGGCACAGGATTTGGGAGTGCTGGGCTGCTACATACTGATATCAATAGGAATCGGAGCTTTGAGAAAACCATTCGCAAAGTTAAACCACATGATAGAGATGAGCAAGGAAAAGTCTGGACTTTTGATTTAGAAACAAAGGTTATAGTGGCTATAATTATTTGATACTGGACAAAGAAAAATTATAGGACTAGAATAAACCTAGTTTTAGATGTGGAGGAAAATAGTATGGAAAAGAAAGATATTGACTGGTCAAACTTAAGCTTTGGCTATCAGCAGACAGATTACAGCTATGTATCAAACTATAAAGATGGAAAATGGGATGATGGACAGTTAACAAAAGACCATACAATCACACTTAATGAGTGTGCAGGAGTATTCCAGTATGCGCAGACATGCTTTGAGGGTCTTAAAGCTTATACTACAGAGGATGGCAGAATTGTCTGCTTCAGACCAGACTTAAACGCAGAGCGTATGAAGGACTCATGTGAGAGACTTGAGATGCCGGTATTTCCTGTAGACAGATTTGTAAAGGCAGTTGAGGAAGTGGTAAGGGCTAATGCAGCATGGGTTCCACCATATGGTTCAGGTGCTACACTTTATATCAGGCCTTATATGATGGGTACTAATGCAGTTATAGGTGTTAAGCCGGCTGACGAGTACCAGTTCAGAATCCTTGTTACTCCGGTAGGACCATATTTCAAGGGTGGCGCAAAGCCTATTACAATCCGTGTTTCTGATTTCGATAGAGCAGCACCACACGGAACAGGACACATCAAGGCTGGACTTAACTATGCAATGAGCCTTCATGCAATTGTAGATGCACATAATCAGGGATATGCAGAGAATATGTATCTTGACCCTGCTACACGTACCAAGGTAGAGGAGACTGGTGGAGCAAACTTTATTTTCATCACAAAGGATGGCACATTTGTTACACCTAAGTCAGACAGTATTCTCCCTTCAATTACCCGTCGTTCACTGATGGTTGTTGCTGAGAAGTATCTTGGACTTAAGGTAGAGCACAGAGAGGTTTTATTCAACGAGGTTAAGGACTTTGCTGAGTGTGGACTCTGCGGTACAGCTGCAGTCATCTCACCGGTAGGCAAGATTGTTGACCATGGCAAGGAAATCTGCTTCCCAAGCGGAATGGAAGAGATGGGAGCTGTTACAAAGAAGCTCCGCGATACACTTACAGGTATCCAGATGGGACATATCGAAGGACCAGAGGGATGGGTTCATGTAATTACAGAGGAATAAATCCTCGTGTATCTTCACACTATAATTTAAGAAAATAATAAGAAAGAAAGTCAGGCTGCTGGCTTTCTTTTTTTGCCTACTGTGGTATCATTTAAGTATTAGAGGTTTGCTTAGGCTTCCCACAATATAGGTTGTGTTAATCTACTGATATACAGTGTATTTTGCATAAAAAATATGAAATTAACTGCGGGAGCGAATCGCGGATAGGAATTATAAATTTGTATGGCTATTTGCGTTCCCAGGGTTAATGGAACCCCGCAGCAGTTCATATTTTGTTCTGCAAAACAACTGTATATCATCCGATTATCGAGAGTTAGTGTGTGGGAAGCTTCGACAAGTAGAAAAGATATAATAATAAGGGAACACAGATGAGAAAAGAAGAGAGACAAAGACAATTATTTGTTAGGCTGGTAACAGCATTTTTAATACTTGTTGCATCTATTATGATTATTGTAACAATTGTGACAGTTCAGAAAAATAAAACAACAGAGGAAGAGAAGCAGACCGAGGTCACAGTCACAAAATATGTGGCAGACCAGCCGGAGCTGGATGTGGAGCTTCTCACAGTAAATGAATATTCAAGACCGGGAGCTGCCCTTGAGCAGGTCAATGGCATAGTGGTTCACTATACAGCCAATCCGGGAACCACTGCAATCCAGAACAGGAGCTATTTTGAAAATCTGGCAGAGACTCATGAGACCAAGGCAAGCAGCCATTTTGTCATAGGCCTGGACGGGGAAATAGTCCAGTGCATACCTTGTAACGAAATCTCATATGCCTCAAACGACAGAAATTCAGACACCATATCTATAGAATGCTGCATAGAGGACGAAACGGGCAAATTCAATGGCAATACATATGAGTCACTCATAAAGCTTACCACCTGGCTTATGGGGCGCTATGATTTGTCTGTGGATGATGTAATCAGGCACTATGATGTGACCGGCAAGAATTGTCCTAAGTATTATGTGGAGCATGAGGATGCCTGGGAACAATTCAAACAGGACCTATTGGACTATATAGAGGAGAATGGCATTGAAAAAGAAGAGTAAATCCTATACAATGGACTAAGGATTTTGACCTTTGGTTTAGAGAAAAAGGAGTATTCTTTGAAACAGATAATAGCAGATTTAACAGCACAGAATAATATAAGAGAAAACCTGAGTAATCTCAGAAAAGAGATAAAGGAAGAGTCAGCCTGTGAAGAGGCAAAAGAGCTGCTTTCGGACAAGAAAGAGCTGATAGAGGGATTTCTGGAGAGCGGTGATGCCAAGACCAGAAAGAACGCAGCCCTGCTTATAGGCGACTTGAAATGGGATGATTCAGTTGATAAGCTTTTTGATGCATATAAGAACGAGACTACGCTTTTTGTAAAAAGTGCATATCTTACAGCAATTGCAAATCTTAAGGCTGATAAGCTTTTGCCGGATTTGAGAGATAAGCTCGAGGAGCTTCAGGGCATGGAAGTGGCAGAAGAGAACATGAAGCACCATCAGGAGGAGCTTAGAGCCTTAAATAAAATCATAATAAAGTATGAGGGCATAACCAGACATACAGCAATTACCTCAGGTCAGGATATGGAGCTTTTGCTTGTGACTAACAGAAACCATCGTGAAGTGGTGAGAAGAGAGCTGGAAAATGACATTGGAATAAAAACAGCAAAGGTTCATCCATTAGGAGTTATGGTGCAGACAGATAACATAAAAAAGATATTTGCTGTGCGAAGCTTCAGGGATATGCTTTTTCCAATCCACACAGGAGGACTTCTGGACTCAAATCCGAGGAAGGCTGCTGAGCAGCTGTGGAAGTCAGACCTGTATAAGCTTCTTACAGATTTGCATAAGGAGCCGGCACCATTTTATTACAGAATAGAGTGCAGAAGCGGTATGGATTTGGACAAGCGCAGTGACTTTTCCAAGAAGCTTGCCTCAGCCCTTGATGGGCTAAGCGGCGGCATGCTTATAAACTCAGCATCTGACTATGAGGTTGAGCTCAGGTTAATCGCAAACAGAGAGGGAAAGTTTTTTGCGGCAGTAAAGCTTTATACCATAGCGGACCATAGATTTGATTACAGAAAAAACGCCATATCAGCATCCATCCACCCATCCACAGCAGCACTTTTGATGGAGATAGCAAGACCTTATCTCAAAGAAAATGCACAGATTATGGATCCTTTCTGCGGAGTGGGAACCATGCTTATAGAGAGGGATAAGAAGCAGGCTGCCAGGGAGGTCTATGGAACGGACATATTCGGTGACGCAATCGAGATGGCAAGGGAAAACACAGAGCTCGCAGGCAGAAAATACAACTATATACATAGAGACTTTTTTGACTTTAAGCACGATTATCTCTTTGATGAGATAGTCACAAATATGCCAATGCGTGGCAGGAAGACAAGGGAAGAGATGGAAAGCTTCTATGAGGAGTTTTTCGACAAGGCAGAGGAGATTCTGACAGATGAGGGTATCATCATCATGTATACAAATGAAATCGGCTTTGTGAAAAAGCATCTGAGGCTCAATCAGGATTACAGGCTCATACAGGAGACCTGCATACAGACAAAGGGAGACTTTTACTTACTTATAATGACATTAAAGAGGTAGTTAGGTATGGAATATGAAGGATTAATAGACCCTAAAATATTGCAGAGATTACAGGATTATTTCTGCCAGGCTAATGGCATATATCTTGCCTGTGTGGGCAGACAGCTGGGAGTTTTAACCAAGGCCTATGGCAGCAGGGCAGAGCGTGAATTTGTACACAGCATGATAGACAAGGACACCTATATGTCCCTGCTAAGGAAGCTGCAGAACAGCTCTGTTGAAAATGTGATAGAGGAGCCGGTTGATTTTAATTTCATCAAGATGGCTGGAATTACCACCAGACTTGAGGATGACAGTCAGTTATCCTGGGTAGCAATAGGCGTGATTAAAGAAAATATACCGGAGGGCTTTGAACTGCCAGAGGGAATTATGTCCACCTCAGAGGAAAAATTCTATCATGCCATAGAACTTCTTGAGATAGTTACAACTAACTTTATAGAGGCGAAGGTAGAAGAGAAAAAGGCTCAGGATGACATGCAGGAAAAGAGTGACCAGGAGGCAAAGACTGAGTCTGAATTAAAAAAGACCGCTGCCATGACAGAAATCATCAGGCTGCTGGGCTCTGATGAAGGCTTTAGCAGTATAGTGCAGAGTGCCTTAAAGCAGGTGTGCTCTACACTTGACATATCCTATGGCTATCTGGTCCGGGAGAAAACAGACAGCGAGTATGAAATCCTGTGTGAGTACAGAACCCAGAGAGATGGCAGGTATGTGCCTATATACAAGACCGTGGCAGGAGAGGATGTACCATTTTTTACAGGTAAGCCTTATATGATATCCTATGACACAATAAAGCCTGAGAATTTCAGAAAGCTCTTTGAAAAAAATATGATAAAGGCTGCCATATATCAGCCTATAATTGTACATGGCAGAAATGAGATGTATCTGTGCTTTTGTGAGCATGAGAAGGACAGAGTATGGACAGTCTCTGACATAAGCTTTATAAATGAGGTCAAGAGCGTAATCCAGAGTGTGATAAACAAGAGGATAGATAAGAATTCCCTTGCAAGCTCCTTTGCGTCCCTTGAGGACATACTGGAAAATGTGGGCTGCGGCATATATGTGGCAGATTCCATAAACAGAAAAATCCTTTACTCAAACCGGTATTTTAAAAATGCCTTTGGAGAGGCTGTAAGTCAGGGAAAGCTTGATGATGTCATATTTGCACATATGGAGATAAATAAGGAAAGCAGCTACGAGGAGTGTTACCTGGCAGAAAACAATATGTGGGCAGACATACACAGGAGCTCGATTAACTGGGTGGACGGCAGGGCAGTTATGCTCTGCACCATCTATGACACCACAGACAAGAAGCTGTATCAGCAGGAAATCGAAAAGAGTGCTAAACTCGACTATCTGACAGGACTGCCTAACCGCAGAAGCTGTGAGCAGGACTTGGACAGATGTATAAGGATGGCAGAAATCTCAGGAAAGCAGGGAGCCTTAATCTATATAGATTTAGATGATTTTAAGTCTGTAAATGATAATATTGGGCACCGATATGGCGATGCAGTCCTCAAATCGGCAGCTCATCATCTGAGAAAAATCGAAGAGATAACTGACAGCATATACAGGGTTGGAGGAGACGAGTTTATTGCAATTGCAAAGGAGATAACAGAGACCGACCTAAAGAGGATATGTGATGAAATAAAAAAAGTCTTTGAACTTAAGAACTGCTCAATAAGTATAGGAGCAGCCTTATATCCTGGGGATGGAAATAAGGTCAGCGACATAATCGACAGGGCAGACAGGGCTCTTTTTGCAGCCAAGAAAAAGGGCAGAAACTGCCTTGTAAGCTATGGTGAACTGAATGACAATAAAAGCAGCGAGCATGACATGGAAAGTGTTATGAAAAGTGCTGTAAAGGATGATATAGATCAGTTTGAGGTATATTATCAGCCAATAGTAAATAACAAAAAGCCAAACTGTCCATGCGAAGGGGCAGAGGCTCTGGTCAGATGGAATTCCCCTGAGCTTGGACTGCTGCTGCCAGACCAGTTTATGCAGACTGCTGAGTATCTGGGAGTGCTTAATGCAATCGGTGGACATGTGCTTGCCCATGCCATAAAGCGTTGTAAGTACTGGAATGATATGGGACATCCTGAGTACAGAGTCCACATTAATCTCTCGGATTCGCAGATAATGTCCCAGAATACAGCGGCAGATATCAAGGAAGCCCTTGAAACATCAAGGATTAATCCTGCAAATGTTAATCTGGAAATGGCAGAGCATCAGGGTCTGCAGGACAGAGACCAGTTTATAACTGCCCTGGCAAAGCTAAAAGAGCTTGGTGTAAGCCTTGTGCTTGACAATTTTGGACAGGCATCATCCTCTGTAAACAGCATCAAGGATTTTTCAGTAGATGGTGTGAAAATAGACAGGGCTGTCATAAAATCCATGGACACAGATGACTTTGCCGGAGCTATGCTTAAGGCAGTGATAGATATGTGTAAAGTGCTTGGTGTCAGAACCTATGCTGTGGGAGTGGAAGACGAGGCCCAGCATGGCGTGGTGACAGAGACAGGGGCTGATTTTGTGCAGGGATATTATTTCGGACTGCCTGTGAGCGAGCTGGAGTTTGAGGAGAAGTTTTTGTAAAAGAGCCAGAAGAAAATTAGAATAGGAAGAGCTGCAACAGATAGTTGATATTTGTTGCAGCTCTTTTTGTTTTGCCTAAATCAAAATGCAAATAAAAGGTATATATGTGAAGTATCTGTAAGGAAGAATTCTCTAAAACCCCATAAAATAAAATCAATCCAAGAAAAAAGAAAGGAAGAAACATTATGGCAATTAAATCATCAGTAAGTTTGTATAGTTTACAGTATCAGTATCTTACAGGAAAAATGAACCTGGAAGAAATATTAAAATTTTTAAAATCAATGGATGTAGATGGAATAGAAATCCTGCCGGACCAGATGATACATGGAGCACCTAATCCAAGTGATGAGACTCTGGCAAAATGGGATGAGCTTATGGCAAAATATCCGATAGGACTTGCCTGTGATGACTGTTTCCTGAATACTAATATGTTCAAAAACCGTGAATTGACAAAGCGTGAGTGTGTAGAGCTTATAAAGCAGGAAATAAAGCTTGCCCACCGTCTGGGCTTTAAGATTTTAAGACTGGTGTCAATGGTGCCGGCATGGATACTTGAGCCATGTCTTGAGACAGCAGAAAAGTATGATGTATGTATGTGCATAGAGATTCATGCAGGACTCGGTTTTGGAGTGCCAAAGACAGAGGAATTTCTGGCAGAGATGATAAGGCTGGATTCTCCGTATATCGGAATCGTACCGGATTCAGGATTGTTCTGTAAGAGACCACCCCGTGTCATGACAGAGTATTGCAGAAAGGTATATGGCACAAATGAAGAACTCATCGCACTTGGCAATGAAATCTTTGCCAGCGGCACAGACACATATACACTGACCCAGAAAAATGGTGGAAAGCTTGACCCTCGCATACAGGCACTGATTAAAGACCCTGAGAAGGATATGTTTTTTGCAACAAACCTTGATGGATATGAGAATAATCCTCTATCAGTCATGGACCCATATGTGAAATACATAAAGCATGTACACTTCAAGCTCTATGAGATGACAGAGGATGGCAACGAGTACAGCATGGATTACAGGGAAATATTGCAGTACCTGCATGACCATGGTTATGACGGATATGTATCGACAGAGTATGAAGGAAACCGCTGGGTGCTTCCGGATGAGCCAATTCCGGAAGTGGAGCAGGTAAAGGCCCACCAGCAGATGATAAAGCGCCTGATTAAGGAAATTGAAGGATAGGGAGGAAAAAGTCATGTTTGATAATAATGTATTTATACCGGGAACCTGTAAAAATGTAGAAGAGGATGGAAAAATCATCGGATATGAGATGCAGACCCATATAACCTATTACAGAGGCATTCCTTTATCCATGATAAATTATCTGGAGGTAGCGGTTGATGGCGTGGAGGTGCCTGAGGAGGATATACGCTTCACATCGGATAATATAGACTGGTTTACACAGAAAGAAATGGAGACTGTAAGTGCAATAAAGTGGGAATATGATATGCCGGGAACAGTCAGAGTGCTAAAGGAGGGCGGTTTGTCAAAAGGAGAGCATGAGGTAAAGCTAACCGTGTGTACCCGTACCGCATATATTCCTGTACCACTTGAAGGCACTATGACCAGAACTGTGGTGATAGAGTAATAAATAAACAGCTGGAGTGAGTTGATTTCGCTCCAGCTTATTTTTTTCACCTAAGATAATATTTTATGTTATACTTGTTACATTGTAATGGTAACTAAAAGGCGGAGGAGATAGACAGATGGATATAAATGGTATGAGGTTTTATGTGCATAAGGCTGCGGCAGTTGAAGAAAATATCCAGACAGAGCTTATACTTATTTTTGTGCTTGAGGGGGAGATGACGCTCACATATCAGGAAGAATCCTATAGGATGAAGCAGGAGGATGTAATTCTTATCAATCCGGGCTTAAGCTATGAGATAAGTAATAGTCAGAATGCCCTGTATGCAGTTACTTCCTTTTCAATGAAGCTTATGGCGGATGTGCTGAGGACAAGGGATATGATATTTTACTGTAATTCAGTGGTTGATGAGGGTCACTCATATCAGGATATCAGAGATATATTTTTCCAGCTCACGGCGGAATATACTTCAAAGGCACACCACACAGACTGCTATTTGGATAGCCTTATGTTAAAGCTTTTGGATTGTCTGGTGGAAAACTACCAGCTGAATCAGAAAAGCATGGAAGCCTATGAGACTGAGAATGATTCCAGAATGCGCGAAATCATGCAGTATATTCTGGCAAATCTGGATCAGGAGATTAGTCTTAACGAACTTGCAGATCAGATGTTTGTCTCAGCTTCAACCCTGTCCCGTATTTTTAAGAAAAATACAGGGGTGTATTTTGCTGACTATGTCATGCAGTTGCGTGTCAAGATGGCACTTGGGCTTTTGAAACATTCCGAGCAGAACATGACACAGATAGCCATGGTATCAGGCTTTAATAACTCGGCATCCTTTAACAGGGCATTTCGTAAGACAATGGGCATAACTCCATCAGAATACAGGGACTCGTACAGAGAAAACGAGGCAGAAAAGGAAGGCCTAGAGGATGAGCAGGAGACAAAAATCAGGGAAGAATTAAAGGAAAAGGGCTATGAGCTTGGAAAGCAGGAGACTACAACCCGTATCCAGCTGGACATGAAGGAAAAAACAGGCCACAAATACCATAAGCCTTGGAATAAGATGATAAATATAGGCCCTATGTGGGATTTGAACAAGGCAAATGTGCAGTTTCATGTATTACAGTTAAATGAGCAGCTGCATTTTAAGTACATCAGGATGTGGAATATTTTCTCCCAAAAGATGATGGTGAGTGATGGAAAAACACTGGGACAGTATAATTATGATGGTATAAATCAGGTGTTGGATTTTCTGGTGCAGAACCACCTAAAGCCTTTCCTGGCGCTTGGCAGAAGACCTGATACAGCCCTTAAGTCTGATGGAAACGAGGTATTTTTTGAGGAGCAGTATATCTATTTTGCATCAAAAGAAAACTGGCAGGATATGGTTGATGATTTTATCAGGCATATCGTTGAGAGGTATGGTCAGGAGGAAGTATCAGGCTGGATATTTGAGCTGGACAGGGACTGCATTCATGCGGATGATAGCACAGACCAGGGACTCTACTATGACAAGGACTATGATTTCTTTGATGCCTGGACTTACTTATATGAGACCCTTAAGCGCAGAATTCCGGAGGCAAGGGTTGGAGGAATAAGCAGCATTGTTGTGAGAGACTGGAAATTTATGGCTGATTTCTTTGCCAGATGCAGGGAACAAAAGGTTATACCAGATTTTATTTCTTTTATCGTATTTCCATATGATGTCTATATGGCAAATGGCAATCAGGTGGTGCGCAAGGTATCACAGAATGAATATAATGAAGAAAACCAAATCAGGGAGATAATAAGATTAAAGCAGCAGACGGGGCTTGAGGAGCTTCCAATATATATAACAGAGTGGAATAATTCAATATCCAACCGTAATTATCTAAATGACAGCTGTTTCCGTGCGGCATATATTGTGAAAAAAGCAGAGACAATCGCAGATCAGGTAGATATGCTTGGAATAATGGGTGGTACAGACTGGGTATCAAGCCATATGGACACTGTGGGAATAGTAAACGGAGGAATCGGGCTTCTCACAAAGGATATGATACGAAAACCGGCATATTTTGCGGTGGATTTTTTAAACCAGCTTGGCGATTATCTGCTGGATAAGGGAGCAAATTATATTGCAACCCGTAAGGAAAACGGAGATATTTATATACTATGCTTTTACTATTCATGGTTTAAGCGCAGCTACTTTTTGCAGGAGGAGGATGTAGACTTAAGAAAATGCAGCAACATGTTTTTTGAGGACGAGCGACCGATACATATAGAGTTTAATATCAGAAATCTGGGTGAAGCAGGAGAGTACTATATCAAGAAAAGAACCTTAAACAGGCAGAACGGCAGCATTTTAAATGAATGGGGCAAGTTCCAGTATGATATAAGGCTGACCAGACAGGATGTGAAATATTTGCAGGGCATCAGCTTTCCAACCTTATCACAGAGCAAGAAGAAGGTCATAAATGGTGACAATACACTGAATATGAAGGTGACACTTGAACCGCATGAGATAAGCCTTATCCATATATTTTGTAGAAAATAGGAAATAAGACACAAAAATCAAGAGCTGGTGCAACAGATGAAAGTGATTTGTTGCATCAGCTGTTTTTTTGCGCCATTCTTTGAAAAGATTGCATGATTATGTAAAAAATATGCAGAGAAAAACCTATAGGCTTTTGATAAGATAAGTATAGAAATTAACAGGCCGGTTAATTTGATGCGACAATCAAAATATTATATATAGGAACGAGGTATTAAGTAATGGAGAAAAAGCAAAAAGCCACAAAAGCAGCTGCTATATGCTACGGATTTGGGGATCTGGCATCGCAGTTTGTATGGACATATGTAGGTTCATATCTGACAATTTACTATACAGATATAGTTGGATTAGCACCGATTGCGGTTTCGGTTATCATGATGATTGCCCGTATATGGGATGCAGTTAATGACCCTATGATGGGAGCAATCGCAGAGAGAACCAGGTCAAAGTTCGGAAGATTCCGTCCTTATATTGCATTCGGAACACCATTCCTGGCAATATTCAGTGTACTGACATTTACAAACCCATTTGGCGGTCAGTCAGCAGCCGGTGTAATCTGGGCAGCAGTTATCTACATAATCGCAGGAATGTTGTATACACTTGTAAATATTCCTTATGGAGCACTTGCAGGAGTAATGACAGAGGATGCTAACCAGAGAAACGTATTAAATACATCAAGAAACATCGGTATGAACCTTGGTATGGTTATTGTGAATGGTGCATCAGCAGGACTTGCCCTTAAGTTTTCTGGAGCAGGGGCAGAGGTAGCAAATGGACACGGATATATGATGGTGGCACTTGTCTATGCAATAATTGCCATCCCTATGTTCTTAATAGTTTTCTTTACTTCAAAGGAAGTAGTACAGCCAACAAATGAGGTAAAGCCATTCTCATTCAAGGAGACAATAGAAAACCTTGTAAAAAATAAGTATTTAATGATTATTACACTTGTCATGGCTCTTCAGATGACAGCCTTTATGGGAAGAATTGCAGTGACAGCATTTTATGTAATCTATTGTCTGGGCTCTTTTACAATGATTGCCTTAATTATGACCATTCCTTCTATCGGAGGAATAATCGGTTCATTCTTTGTACCAGCGGTAGCTAAAAAGATAGGCAAGAGAAACGTGCTTATGTGGTCAATGATTTTACAGGGGGGTGGACTTGTGGTTATGTACATGGCTCCATTTGATAATATGAAGATGGTGCTTGCAGGAGATATTATCTTTGGTTTATTCAATGTTGGTTTCCCAATGAGCCTTTCTATGGTTGCAGATTCTGTAGATTACATGGAGCTAAAGACAGGAGTCCGTACAGATGGAACAGCTTATGCTACATATGGACTTGCAACAAAGTTTGGTAATGCAGTGGGCGGAGCCTTTGGAGTAGTTATTATGAGTGCTTTTGGATATGTGGCAAATGCACAGCAGACAGCAAAAGCCCTAAAGGGAATTAATTTCACAGTAAATCTTCTGCCTGCTATCATCTTCTTCCTTGCAGCCGCAGCATGTCTGCTTTGGAGAATGAGTGATAAGGACGCAGATGATATACGTGATCAGTTAAGACAGAAGCATGCACAGTAGACGAGGAGGAAGAGTAATGTATAAGTATGACAGAAAAGGACCAAAGCGTGGAGTGGCTTTGTACAGCTATTCAGCAGAATTTGGACTTACAAAGACATTGGAGGAGTGTTTTGAGGATTTGTATGATATGGGTGCCCATGGAGTAGAAATTCTTGCTAATACACATATTGAAAACTATCCATATCCAACAGATGAGTGGGTGGAAAAATGGTGGAGACTCTGCGACAAGTATGAGATTGTTCCGGTAGAATATGGAAACTGGATTGACTCTCATGTGCTTGGGGGAAGAGACCTGACAACAGAGGAATCTGTAGAAATGTTAAAGCGTGATATAAGACTTGCCCATAGACTGGGATTTACAGTTATGAGGACAAAGATGCCTGTAATCAATGATTTATTGGAGCCGGTTGAAAACTGGAGAGAAATTATAAAGGGTGCACTTCCTTTAGCAGAAGAGCTGGGAATCAAGATGTGTCCTGAGATTCACACACCATCAAACCTTAAGGGAAAGCTTGTAACAGACTTCGTGGACTTCATTAAGGAGACAGGTACCAGAAATTTCGGATTAAATATTGATTTTTCGGTATTCCGTACTGAGTTTAAGGAAGGCGAATGGAAAGACCCAAATTATACTCCAAATAAGCCTGAGGATATTATTCCACTTCTTCCATATATATATTGCTGTCACGCAAAGTTTATCAATATGAGTGATGACTTTGAGGAGACCACTATTCCTTATAAGGAAGTAATAAAGGTAATGCAGGAAAATGGTTATGATGGATATCTGTTGAGTGAATATGAGGGCGCAGACAAGTATGATGAAGGCTATGAGGTGGGTCAGACCTTAAGAAAACAGCATATTATGCTTAAAAATCTGCTTGGAGACTAAGGAGGAGAAGCAATATGGAAAAACAGGTAATTCAGTCAGTAGGTTTCAGAAATATAAAGGATGCAGAGGGCAATGTAACAGGCTTTCAGTTTAAAGTCAGACTGCCATATTACAGAGGAATCTTTTTATCTCAAATCAGACCGGGCACATTGTTTGTAGATGGAGTCAGATACGGTAAGGACGATATAATCTGGAATATAAACGGAGAGGACTACACCAATGAGGAGATGGCACAGGACTATAAGACACACTGGTCTGTCACCACACCGGCAGTCCTTAAGGTAAAGAAGCAGGGAGGATTGAGTCAGGGCTTTCATGATTTAAAATATGGCTTCTGCTTTACATCCTCATATATGCCGCCGATTATACAGGCACATCTGGACGCAGATCAGGAAAATATGGTCTTTATGCCGGAATTTGGACATCATGTGAATGAGAGAAGACTTTTAATAGTGTAGAGAGAAAACGACAGTGCATGCGCTGTCGTTTTTTTCTGCCATTGCCGTGCAACAAACGTAACACATCTGTTGCATGACCCCACAAATCATCATCCCAAATCGCAAATAATCCATAGGAAAGTGAAAACCAAAGAAATATTTCTAAGCCACAAAAATGTAATATAAAGTCAGAAAGAAAAAGTAATCAAGAGAAGGTATTACAAAGAAAGTGAGGAATAAAAAATGAGTGAAAAACTTCCAGTAGGTATTCAGGTCTATGGTTTAAGAGACCTCTTAGAGGAAACACCGGAAAATTTTAAATCAGTGATGCAGAAGGTTAAGGAAATGGGCTATGACGGAGTAGAGCTCGCAGGTCTTTATGGACTTACACCTGAGCATGTAAAGGAAGTGCTTGATGAGGTTGGACTTATTCCAATCAGCGCACACGTTGCATTCGCAGAAATGATGGAAGACATCGACAAGGTTATAAAGGATTATTCAGTAATCGGAGTCAGATACCTTGTAATGCCATATATGGCAGAGGAGTACCGCCCGGTAAATCCGGAAGGCTTTGAGAAATTCCTTCCACTATTAAATGAGATGGGACAGAAAATTCATGATGCAGGAATGACCTTCCTCTATCACAATCATGATTTTGAGTTTGTGAAGCTTTCGGACGGAAGATGGGGATATGACGCAATGTTTGAAGCAATCCCACATGACAATCTGATGTCAGAGCTTGACACATGCTGGTGTGATGTGGCAACAGGTCAGGCACCGGAGTTTGTTAAAAAATATACAAACCGTATACCAGTTGTTCATTTAAAGGACTACATCAAAAAGGGTGATGTCAAAAATATGTATAAGCTAATCGGAATCGACAGCGAGGAAGATGAGAAGGACACAGGATATTTTGGATTCCGCCCGGTTGGATTCGGACAGATGATTTGGGAGCCTGTACTTGATGCGGCATTAGAGGCAGATGCCAAATGGGTGATTGTAGAGCAGGACGAGCATTATGAGACAGACCCACTTGAGTGTGCGAGAAGAAGCAGAGAGTATCTGAGAATACTTGGATGGTAGTTAATCAAAATTTAAGTGCAAAAATTTTAAACAAAAATAAAAAGACAGGAGAAACGAAAAATGAAAGAAATAAGAATTGCAATTATCGGAACAGGAATGATTTCACATAGACATATGACAGTTATCCAGAATTTACAGAAGAAGGGACAGGCACTCAAGGTAGTAGCCGCAGCAGAGCTTGACAAGGATAAGCTTGAGGCATTTGGAAAGAAATATGGAATTCCAGAGGACTGCTTATATCAGGATTTCAGGGAAATGTTAAAGAGAGATGATATTGATGAGGTAGAGGTATGCGTACACAACAACTTACATACATCTGTTGCAACAGCAGTTATGGCAGCAGGCTTTGACTGTTACTCAGAGAAGCCTATGGCAGCAAGCTATGCAGATGCTAAAATCCTCTATGATGCCCAGAAGAAATATGGCAAAAAGCTTGCAGTACAGATTAGCTCTATCTACAATCCACAGACCCGTATCGCAAAGAAGATGATAGAGGAAGGCAAGCTTGGAAAAATCTATCATGTGAGAAGCGTAGGACACAGACGTCAGGGACGTCCTGGATATGATATGCCATTTTTCAGCAAGGATTTCATCAATCCAAAGGTAGGAGTACACGGACCATTATTTGACCTTGGAATTTATCATCTGGCGCAGATGCTCTATGTGCTTGGAATGCCAGAACTTGAGAGCGTATATGGTGTGCAGTCATGTGATTACTGGACAGATGAGAGGATTGATAAGATTGCAAACCGTACAGCACCAGTTGAGGATTTGGGTGTAGGCATGGCAAGATTTAAGGGTGGTATCTCAATGGATATTTACGAGGACTGGGCTATGCATATGGATGATATTGGAACAAGCTTTATCGCCGGAGCAAACGGAGGTCTTAAATTTATCGATGTAGATACAACCGGTGGACCTCTTGCAGTACCAGAGGGAGGCTCTATCGTAGGTGGTGGAGCATTACAGAATCCTAAGCTTGAGTGGTTTGGAATTGATGCAGACGGCAATCTCTTTGACAACAAGTTGGATTGTGCAATTGGTGATATTACAGGCATGCAGGAGCTTATGCTAAATCCTGAGATGGAAAAATATAATGATAATCAGTTACAGTGGTACTCATACTTAAGAGGCGAATTGGATGATACTACAAGAATTGATTCACCATATATTGCAATGCAGACTGCATTCCTATCAGAAGGTGTAGTACTTTCAAGCGAGCTCGGACGCAGTGTGACAGCAGATGAGATTAAGAAAATGTCAAAGTCTATTGCCCTTCGTGAGCAGGAGACACCATTTGGAACAATAAAGTATGATTTTGATGAGTACAAACCGGAATAGTCAGGTTTGAAACAGATGTGGGAGGATAAAGCTATGGCAAAGGATATAGGTTTTGCAATAATTGGACATGGATTTATGGGACATGAGCATGAGAAAATGTTAAGTGATTTCCCAGGTATCAAATTAGTAGGAATAACAGACAAGGACCCAAAGCAGCTTGAGGATGTGAAGGAAGGTATCAAGAGATATTCAAGCAACGAGGAGCTTTTTGCAGACCCGGAGGTTGATGTGGTAATAATTGCAGCAAACAATAATCAGCACAGGGATTTGGTTATACAGGCTGCAAATGCCAAGAAGAACATAATTTGTGAAAAGCCGGTAGCCATGAGCCTTGCAGAGCTTGATGAGATGGAGGCTGCAGTAAAGGCAAACGGAGTAAAATTCACTGTTCACCAGCAGAGAAGATATGACCCTGATTTTAGAACTGCCAAGGAAGTGTATGATTCAGGAACACTTGGAAAGGTATACTCAATAAAGAACCAGCTCTATGGATTTAACGGCAATATGCATGACTGGCATGTATTTGTCAGCGAAGGCGGCGGCATGTTGTATGACTGGGGCGTACACCTTTTAGACCAGGTGTGCTGGATGTTTCCGGGAGCAAAGCTTAAATCGGTATTTGCAGACATCAGAAATGTAATTAACAAAGAAGTTGATGATTATTTTGAGATAATGCTTAGATTTAACAATGGTGTGACAGCCACAGTAGAGCTTGGTACCTATTATCTGGCTGACAAGGTGCAGGATAAATGGTTTGAGCGTCACTGGTTTGTAGCAGGAGACAAGGGAACTGCATATGTAGATGGATTTTTCCCGGAGGGCAAGATTGTGCGGACTACAAGCCTTCTGACAAATGTAGGTGGAAAGAGAACCATGACAGCAGCAGGGCCTACAAGGTCATTTGGACCTGCACCGGAGGGAAGAATTGTGACAGAGGAGCTTCCAAAGGTAAATACAGAGCATAGGAATTATTTTGAAAACTATGTCAAAGCCTATAATGGTGAGGAAGAATTTCTGGTACAGATTCCACAGGTACGCCGTGTCTTAAGACTTATGGATGCAGTCCGCGAGTCAGGACGTACAGGAAAATCAATTGATTTTGAGTAATATATATCTGCTTTTATAAATATTTGTCTTCAGGGGAGCTGTTGCGGGCATGGCGGGGTGTCATGCCGTACAGCTCCTTAAATGTTCTGTTAAAAATTGTCTGATTGGTAAAGCCGCTTTCTCTCATCACCTCAGCGACAGACATGTCTGTACTCATGAGCAGCCTGCCGGCATGGGATATACGCACCTCGTTTACGTACTGGAGAAAGGTAACTCCCATATGCTGCTTGAAAAAACGGCAGAAGTATTCTCGGCAGAAGCCAGTCTGGGCTGCTATATCATCAAGAGATATTTTTTCTTTGTAGTGGTCATTTACATAAGAAATAATATCACAGATAGTGTCGTTAGGCTTAGCCTTATCACTTATAGCTTTTGGCGGTGCATATTCAGAAAAATATTCAACCAAATCAGCCAGCATGAGCAGGGAGATGCCATCAGACTGCATGGTTCTGGTGCTTTTATCTCTGATATTGGTCCGGGTAAGCTCTCTGGCAAGCTGGCAAAGCCTGATGTATTTTGAAGATTTAGGGTCGTCAAGAGGCAGGGGATGACAGCTTATATTGTAGAGCTCAAGCTCAGGACAGTATACGGAGAGCTGTTTTTTGTCAACATGCATGCACAGAAACATATACAGGATTGAAGCCGAATTGATAGAGTGTACCTCTCTTGAGTCAAAAACAATTAACTGATTTTTGGAGAGAGAGTAGCTTTTCTTTTCTGTATGTACTGTGACTTCACCATTTAAACAAAATAAAATCTCCATGGAATCATGCCAGTGCATAGGTATATGTGGGGCTTCCAGTGCTGCAAGTGAAACCTGTATGCCCAGATTCCCGAATGGATGCAAGGATTCATGATAAGCTTCTGCCATAATAAAAACTCCTAATTTATATAAAATGTCAATATCGTTGTAAAACAAGATAATTATAACACTAGAATTAGCCTAAAAACAAGGTTAGAATACATCTTGTAACAAGGAAAGAGATACTAATTAGATAAAATAAATGATATTTATATGAATGAAGGAGAGATTAGAATGGACGCAACAATTACAAGAAACAATACAATGGATATGACAACAAATAAGGGAAGCTTTTTAGCACGTGTTAAAAGATACTTTATTGAAAATGTAGATGTTTTCACAGCAGGAGCTGCAATGGCAACTGGTAATGCAGGGGCTGTAGTTGAAATTATGAGAGCAGGCAGAAGATAATATAAGAAGATGATACAGTGTATGTGAAAAGGTCTGGAGTTTACGGATAAGTAAGTTTCCAGACCTTTTTTAGTTTAGGCTTTAGTCTGCTAAATGCATGTTAACGAGTTTCGCAATAGAGAAACAAAGTATGCATGAAGCAATAATCCACCTGCTATGTGGGTGGAATCAAATATTTATTACATAAATATCCTGATTAATCCCAGAATCAGAAGGTGAACAGGGTAAAACCAATAAAAGAACCATTTAGAGAAAACCCTTCCTTTTTCCATCCGCTTTCCATTATAGAGATAGGCAATGACAATTCCTGACAGCCCGGTGCCGACTATGCTTCCCAAGGCATATAAGATGTTGGTTGTCATTGAGAATCTGCCGATTCCACCAGCCAGGTTAAAGGCAGCGAACAAAAGCACTGCGATAATAAATGATAATTTGATTTTCTTATCTGAACCCTTGCTCCATATAAAAAGCAGGGTAAATACCGGAGCTAATATTGCCCAGCTGCAAAACAGAGAGAGGATAATGGAAAACAGAGCGTATGTAAATCTGAGTACCTTGTCAGATGTCCTCTCAAACACCACCAGAATGCCAAAGCATATAAGCAGGGTAAACATCATATTTAATCCTTCAAATTCGATAATTCCATCCTGCGTGAAAGCCAGACAATAGGGAACTTCTGAGATAAGCGCAAATAAAAGCAGACGGAGGGCATAAGCCTTTTTGGAATGAGTGTACTGATACCCCTCAACTAAAAAGAAGCACATGGTAATTGCCGTAAAATAGCCTATGTCCAGAAAGAATTCCGACAGAAAGCTTCCTGATTCCATAAATATTGTAGAAATATGATTGAGCAGCATTGTGAGCATGGCAATGTATTTGATGACATCCCTGTTTAAACCTTTGTATTTTGTATTCATAACAGCCTCCAAAATTTGATTTATAATTGCTGTGATTATTGTAGTAGAAAAAATATTAAGAAAAAATGGGGGAGGGGATTAAGAGTTTTTTAAGATAATAAAAAGAAAAGGTCTAGAGCTGCCTTTTAAAATACCATTGTAATTTTTAACTTCAATAATAAAAATTCCGTGAGAATTTATTATTATTGCGAGAGTTAAACCAATCACTTCAAATATGGTTAGTTTCATCATAACCACCATTGTATCTTGTAATCAGTAAATAAAGATAGTTCGTTTTCTATTATATAGTTTCTCATAAAAATACCTCCATACTTACGTTTTACGAAATAAGTATATAATACTAACAATACAATTGCCAGATGATTGTGAACTTAATATGTTAATTAGATTCGTAAAATTTATATGTAAACTTAGTTTTAGCCCGTGCGGAAGATGTCGCGGTGGTCCAGTGGACCACCCTGCGAAGCAGGAGCGACGACCAAGCCGGAGACGAGACCTCGAACATGGGTTCAAGGCGCGCATCGACTCGGTCAAAAAGAAAGCTCAGGTAATTTACCTGAGCTTTCTTTTTCATCGTGCGGAAGATGGGACTTGAACCCACACAAGCGCAATGCTTACAAGATCCTTAGTCTTGCTCGTCTGCCAGTTCCGACACTTCCGCATACCATATTAACTTCATCGCTGATACCCTCACGCGACTTGATTATAATAACAAAATAAGTATAAAATGTCAAGCTATATTTTTGAAAATAATCTAATAAAATATACCACTGATCATACGTAATACTGCTGAAGCTGAAACGAGGCAATTTTGTAATCCGAATTAGGTTAGTAAGTGGCCACAGGTGATTTGACTTCCGATGTAGTTCACTCTAAGAAAGTAAAGACATCATCCCAGTATTCCTCGCCCAGTAGATACATTGCTTCTCCGTGACCTGCACCTGGGGCCGTGATTTTTTCTTTGTTATTACCAGGTTTTGCCTGATATAAAATATCCATCATTTCATATGGAATGAAATCGTCTGCGGTACCATGAATGAACAACATCGGCTTTTTGCAGTTTTTTACCTGATTTAGAGCAGATGCTTCTTTGAAAGAGTAACCGGCTTTTGCTATGGCAAACAGGTTGGCAGTGTACATCAGCGGAAATTCCGGCATACCAAAACGAAGTTTCAATTCACTGGAAAAAATATCCCACACGCTGGTATAACCGCAGTCTTCTATAAAGGCAACTACCTGATCCGGGGTATCTTCCCCGGCTGTCATCATGGTTGTGGCAGCACCCATGGAAATACCGTGAATAACGATTCTGGCATCGGAATCCTGAGCGACGATCCATTCAATCCAGGAAAGGATATCCTTTCGGTCGAGCCAGCCCATGCCAAGGTAATTGCCATCTGTATCTCCACAGGCACGAAGATCCGGTGTCAATACCTGATAATTGTGAGCATAGTAGTGCTGAGCCAGGCTGGTTGCACCGAGATGATCACCGCGGTAGCCATGCAGGGCAATTACCCAATCATGGGATTCGCCATTTGGATAATAAACACCATTGCAGTGAATATCATCTTCAGTTGTGATTTCAACCGTCTGTCCCGGATTTTCAGCAAGGAAAGCTTCGTTTGCTTCCTGCTGAGCAATTTTGCCTTCTGCGATGGTACGTTCTGTATCATCGGCTGTTTCCGGAATTTCCAGGGCAACGGTTCTGTTTCCACCGTCACCGGAACGACCAATAGAATAATTCACAAGATAATTTCCGGCAAAGAGGGAAATCAGAACAAACAGTGCAGCAAGAATTGCTATGATGATGAGTATAACTTTTTTGATGCTGAGTTTTTTCTTTTTTGTTATTTTCATGTATATAAAAACCTTTCTTTTATATTTGTTTGGGTATCAAACCATTATAATATACATGATTGATGAAATATCTTCAAGAAAAAATATAATATGCAATGTAACAGGGAACAAAAAATACGTTCAAAGAGGTTCTACAATATATCCATGATGATTTAACAGACCGAAACGGAGTGTAGAGTTGCAAAGATTATCTATGCGGAATAAATGCAACATCACAACAAAATAACCGTTAATCATACGAAAAGAGGAAATCGATATCCAA
>ERZ1034946.291-NODE-291-length-31809-cov-47.321030_pt1 | contig 31809 bp, 27 predicted proteins | sample MGYA00520591_ERZ1034946 | MGnify/ENA primary metagenome ERZ1034946 (study PRJEB33766, sample SAMN09781753) | gut metagenome | biome: gut microbiome | host: Homo sapiens | place: Madagascar | study: EMG produced TPA metagenomics assembly of the PRJNA485056 data...
ATAGATAAATGCCTGTCACTCCAACAGTAAATAGCAAATAAATAATAATTCCAATCAGCATTACAATATCTGTTTTATGTACATTCTTTCCAATCAATAAAACCTTTTTCAAACCCCGCGGAATATTTTTTACATTAGTTTTTGTATCACTGTCTTCGCTGTTAAATGCTTTTATATCAACACCTATCCCTATAAGTGCTATAATCATGAAAATGTATATAAAATTTGTCACTTTTTCTCTCCTGTTTCATATCATTGATAAATTCAACTACAACTTTTTCTTCCATTCCTTCTCCTTTATGTTTATGTGAAATAATATGACCTACAGCATTCACATAACATGCACACTTTCGCTATAATTTAATATCTCTTTATCCTTTTTTTCTATCTGTAATTAGATTTACTTGCAAATAGCCTTTTTCCTTTATTAGTCTCTCTGCTTCTTCACTTCTTTTCATCATTCCTGTTTCAATATAAATTTTTTTATTCGTCCGGATAAGAATCCTATCTGCCCCTCTTCCTGTTGACTTGTAACACACGGATTTGACATCTTTCCAAGAATATTTTCTCTCTAATCCCCAAATCGAACGATACATAATTTCATTCCATGTAACAATGATTCTTTTGTTATACCAATATAAAAGAAAATAGCTTCCCTCTACTCCACATAATATTAAAAATAGAATGAATACACCTATCACTTCATATGTTGCCTCTGCGCCAATATACTTTATTAATAATGCCAAAGCTTCTTTAGAATCTGGAGCGCAACTTCCCGCATATTTTACAAGCCGATCGGCTACTTTTCCAATTTCTTCATGTGAAATCAATTTTTTTAAATATGGTGCAAATTTTGAACATAATTTTGGTGCAATATTACCTATTATTTTCCATTATCTTTTCTCTAATTCATCCAGCGTATCTTGTATAAATGCAACTGCATCGACCATGTTTACGGATACTGCAAACAATTGTTGATTCTGTTTATTCATAAAACCGTACCGCACATGATTCTGATCACTTGTAATTTGGCCTATCTCCTGCCTGTCAATCGTTCTCCTCTTTCCAAAAAAATTACAAATGACAATTTCCTTTTCTCTCACTATGATCTTTTGCTCTCGGTACATGGAAAACCAGAAAAAAGAAATTATCAGCAGACAACTGGTACAGCAAGCCATATATATAAACGCTATATAACTCATTTCTAAAAAAATCAAAGTCAGTAAAAACACACAAACTGTCACACAATAAGTTACAATGCCTAAAATACAAATTCCTTTTTTTCTTCTCACAATATATTTTGAATCCTGTAATTTTTCGTTTTTCCTTTTAGAAAATCGAATTCCAAAACAAGCTACTATTATATGTACCATTCCATATATTAACCATATAACGCCCTTATTCATATTTCCTACAATTATTTCATTCCCAGCCTGAATCCAGCATCCAATTCCAACAATACTGGTAAACCATGACAAAAGCATAATACTTTTCCATGTCTGAATTAACTGTTTTTCAGCTTGTATATCCTTTTGTTCCATTATATTACCTCCAAAAATTCTCGTATCTGTGATACCATCCAAATAGTCGGCGCAACTATCATAATGATTCCAAATAGAAACCAAAAAATTTTCTGCCCTTTTTTCTCTTGTATTTTGCATTCTGCCAGTGACTCAACTCCTGCACCAATAAATACAAAAAATATTTTACCATAAAGCCCTCCATGTGTCATAACGTTTTACATCTATTATTTCAATTTCAAAAATCCATTTTCACCTCCACAAGTATATACGTTCAAAAAAAAGCTGGATGATATACATCCAGCTCTGTGTCAATATAATTTCCTGTAAATGCTTTTATAAAACAACATGATCCGTTTCAAAGAGCGCTTCAAACTCTTTCTGGCTGATTTTTTCTTTTTCCAACAGAAGTTTGGCACAGGCATCTAAAACACTGCGGTTTTCTGTAATGATCTGTCTTGCCTTGGCATAACACTCATCAATGATACGTTTTACTTCCTGGTCGATCGCAGTTGCAACACCTTCCCCATAGCCTCTGGTGTGTGCCAGATCTCTTCCGATGAACACTTCGTCGTCATCATTATCATAGCAGATCAGTCCGACATTCTCCGACATACCATAGCGTGTCACCATCGCTTTTGCCATCTTGGTTGCCTGTTTGATATCCTGGGAAGCACCGGTTGTGATATCGTCAAAGACAAGTTCCTCCGCCACGCGTCCTCCGAGTGAAACGGTGATATCCTGTAACATCTTGCCCTTGGTATTAAACATCTCATCTTTTTCCGGGAGTGGCATGGTATATCCTGCTGCACCTGCTCCGGTAGGGATAATGGATACAGAATACACAGGTCCTACATCCGGCAGTACATGGAATAAGATCGCATGGCCGGCTTCATGGAATGCAGTGATCCGTTTTTCCTTGTCGGAAATGATACGGCTCTTCTTCTCTGCTCCGATCCCCACTTTTACAAAGGATTTCTTAATATCATTCTGTGTGATGTACGCACGGTTTTCTTTTGCCGCGATGATCGCCGCCTCATTCAGAAGATTTTCCAGATCAGCTCCGGTAAACCCGGCGGTTGTCTGTGCGATCTGTTTTAAATCTACATCATCGCCAAGCGGTTTATTCTTAGCATGCACGGCAAGGATCTCCTCTCTGCCACCGATATCCGGACGACCGACATACACTTTGCGGTCAAAACGTCCCGGTCGCATGATAGCCGGGTCTAAAATATCCACACGGTTTGTCGCTGCCATGACGATAATGCCCTCATTGACGCCAAAACCGTCCATCTCAACAAGCATCTGGTTTAATGTCTGCTCACGCTCATCATGTCCACCACCCATACCGGTTCCGCGGCGTCTTGCCACCGCATCGATCTCATCTATAAAGACGATACATGGTGCGTTTTTCTTTGCTTCCTCAAAAAGATCACGGACACGGGATGCACCGACACCGACAAACATCTCCACGAAATCAGATCCAGAAATGCTGAAAAACGGTACGCCCGCCTCCCCAGCAATCGCTTTTGCGAGCAATGTTTTACCGGTTCCAGGCGGTCCAACTAAAAGGACACCTTTCGGTATTCTTGCACCGAGTGCCGTATATTTCTGCGGCGCACGAAGGAAATCCACGATCTCCTCCAACTCCTCTTTTTCCTCTTTCAAACCTGCGACATTGGCAAATGTCACTTTTTTGGCATCCGGCTGCATCAGCTTTGCACGGCTCTTACCAAAATTCATCATCTTGCTGCTGCCGCCGCCCGCGTTTGCCGCTGCCTGATTGGTCATGATCATGAAGAAAATAAACATTGCCCCGAATATGATCAGATATGGAAGCAGTGTCATGATCCAGCTCTCCGCCGGAACATTCTCCATCGTATAATAAGTGATATCCTGATCCTGCAGATAAGATACGATCTCATTTACATCTGACACGATCAGCACCTTCTGTGTGGAATCCGAGAATGTAAGATTCACACTTCCGGTCGGAATCTCACGATTCTGCACAATATCAATGGCTGTTACATCCCCTGACTGGATGTCTTTCTCAAAAGCTGCTCTTGTATAAGAATTTGTGGTTGTATTTCCATCCAGGAAATACCAGACACCAACTACGATCAGAATGAGCACCAGATAAAACCCAAAGCCTCTGTAACTATTATTCCTACTATTCAAAGCTGCTCTCCTTTATTCTTCGTCCTCAAGTTCCACACATCCAATGTATGGCAAATTTCTGTACTGCTGGTCAAGGTCTAATCCGAAACCTACTACAAACTCATCCGGGATCTCAAAACCGACATAATCCACCTTCACATCACACACGCGCCGGTCCGGTTTATCTAACAGTGTGCATAACTTCAGGCTCTTTGGATTTCTTGTTTTCAGGTTCTGAAGCAGATAACTCAGTGTTCTTCCGGAATCAATGATGTCCTCGACCACAAGGACATTCTTTCCCTCAATTGTAGTATCAAGATCTTTTCCGATCTTGACAACACCGCTGGAACTTGTGCCGGCACCATAACTGGAAACAGACATAAAATCGATCTCTACCGGAGAGGTGATCCGCTTAGCAAGTTCACAGGTAAAGAAAATCGATCCCTTTAAAATGCAGATCAGATATACGGTCTCACCGCCATAATCTTTGCTGATCTGTTCTCCCATTGCTTTTACGCGCTCTGTGATCTGTTCTTCTGTCAGATACTTTCTAATATTCTTTACTTTCATGATAATTTCCTCCAAAAAAATGTACTTCTAATATCTTTTTTGTATTTTCATCGATTTTATAATCTGCACTGATCCGCTGTCCGACCGCCCATATAACATGAGAGTCTTCCGTCAGGAGCAGCATGGTATCCCGCATCTCTTTTGGGACTTTTTCGTTAATAAAATACTCTTTCAGTTTCTTTGTGTGTCCCCTGTCATCCACCGTAAGATAATCTCCTGCGGTTCTGGTTCTGATTTGCAGTCCAACTTTGATTTTATCATAATTCAGCCATTTCGTATATGATTTTTTATCAATTTCCCCGATTTTCCCATCCGGGCTGAGTCCGCAAAACCTTACTCTGCCTCCCGGCACTTCCAGTTCCAGTGTCTCTCCATCAAAAACTTTTTGCAGGCTCTCCTTTGGTATTTCTATCAAAAAGGTGTTATCCGCCCTCTTTTTTTCCGTCTCTTTTCTCAGCAAAATACCATGATAATTGCGCTCCGCCAGCACCTGATATGGCAGTTCCACATATCGTCCAACCTGTGAAAAATAAAGGTTTCTCACGCTCTCTACATGTTTTCTCGTAATATCTTTTTTCGATCCTGCCACCTGTCCGATTGCCTTATGGAGAACCTCCCGCTGCACAACTTCGTGGCACTCCTCCCACACACCCGGATAAAGCTGTATGCCATCGCTTTTTTCAACCACATACATTTCCCGGATATGCTCTGCCTCCTCATTGAGAAAATCTCTCATTTCCTGCAGAAGCGCCGCACTCTGGTTGATATGTGCCACCGCCTGCCCATTGATCTGCTTTAGTTCCGGCAGCACCTGATGCCGGATACGGTTTCTGCTGTATTCTGTATCCAGATTTGTCTCATCCGTACAATAGGACTGCCCACATTCCTTTAAAAATGCCTCGATCTCTTCCCGCGGCTGCGCAAGCAGAGGACGGATCAATTCGTAAATCCCCTCATCCCTGCGGCGGCTCATGCCACACAGTCCATCCAGTCCGCTTCCGCGCACCATCTGAAACAAAACCGTTTCTGCGTTATCCTCCGCATGATGCGCCAGCGCAAGCCTGATCTTCTTTTCCGGAAATTCCTTTTTTACGCTTTCTGCCGCTTTCTTATAACAGTCATATCTTAAAATGCGCGCTGCTTCCTCCAGCCCAAGACCATGTTTCTCCGCAAATACAGGAACTTCCACTGAAAATATATGACATCTGATCCCATGTTCCTGACACAGGTTTTTCACAAACGCTGCATCTTTCCGGCTCTCTTCCCCACGGATGCCATGCTCCACATGGACTGCTTCCAATAAAAAATCTGTTTTTTTCTGTAACTGCTCCAGCATCAACAGGAGGCAGACGGAATCAGCACCGCCGGATACCCCTGCGAGCACTATGTCCCCGTCTTCCACTATTTTTTCTTTTTTCCATTCGTTTAAAAGTTCATTTGTCATCTATTTCTCCCAGATGCAGGTCGCAAGAATGGTCATATCATCCGAAACCTTTCCCCCTGTAAAAAGAAGCACCCGCTCCAAAATCTTTTTCGCCAGGATGCCCGGATGATTGGTGTTGATACTCTCGATGATCTCCTGCATTGTTTCTTCCGGATTTGGTACATGCAGATATTCTAACACACCATCCGTGACCATGACAACAAAATCGCCGTTTTTCAGGGTTATCTTTTTATGCTCAATCTCAGGGTTTGTCCCGACGCCGACCGGCAGCGAATCCGGAGCAAAACTTGTCACCTCCTGCCCGTGCCTGATAAAGCTTCCCGCTGCTCCGATCTTGTAAAAATCCGCCGACCCATCATAGAGGTTCACCATGCACAGGTCAACGGTCGAATACAGATCACTCTCCCCTTTCATCACCATCGCCGAGTTCATCATACGGATCGCTGTCTCCACTGAAAAACCGGCTTCCAAAAAGCGTTCCACAAGATCTAACACCATTTCACTCTCTTTGCATGCGGCACTGCCGGAGCCCATGCCATCCGAGAGTCCGAGCAGAAGATCACCGCGCTCCAGCTCCAGAAACGAGAAATTGTCCCCGGAAATCTGTGCACCGTCTTTTTTCAGCCGTGCGATTCCCTGCACACTGCGGTATTTTGTATCCTCGTAAAACAAAAAATCGGTGCGTTCCTTTGAGATAAATGAGCGGCAGTCTGCGGCAGCACGGATATCTTTTCCAAGCGCATGGCTGACCGCTGCGAGAAATGATTTCACAGAAACACAGCCGCCCATTTTACTGCGCAGTCCCGCGGTCAGCCGCAGACGTCCCTCCTGATTCTCATACAAGTGCATTTCCTCAATGACGATCCCGCTCTCTTTTGCCCGGTAGCGTATCTCTGCCAACGCCTTTTTCTCCTGCGTATCCAGCAGTTTTTCCTCCTTCGCACAGTCTTTCATAATGTACGCCATCGCATCGAGCTGTTCTGCGATCGTCTGACGGTTTTCCAACAGACGGTTGTACCACGCACGGTTTAAGCTTGCCTTCTCAAACACGCGCACTGCCTCCTCCACCATATCTTTGCTGTGTTTGCAGTAGTGGCTTAGTTCCTCCTCACTTTCTTTTGCCGGAATCCCCACATTCAGGATCGACGTGATCATGTTAGACAAAATTCCATACAACGGCGTAGATTCCTGCTCCCAGCATATCGCACAGCAGTCACAGTTTGCGCAGAGCCTTCCGGTCAGCTCATTTTGCATTTGTCCGAGTTCCTCCGCCGTGTACTGCTCCTTTTTTTTACTCATATTCATAAAAATCTGTGACAATCCCTGAAACGATTCTGCATACCCTGAAAGGCGTTCCTCCTTGCCTCTGTCCACAGGTTCCTGCTCTATCCTGTTTCCACGCCCCTGCCACTCCATAAAAAAATGAATGCCGCGGTTTAAAAGGATCACCGCGCCGAATACAAAGATCCCTTCCAGAAACACCGCCAGTACCTCCGGCTGGTCTTTCCATTCCAGCAGTCCGCCACAGAAAGACAGAATCATCGTCGTGATTGCTGTCAGGATTGCAGCCAGAAATGCGGGGCAGCCCTCGTTCGCCCACTCTACCAGTTTGATCGCACCTGCGGTCACAAGAAGCGCCATTGCGTATTTTACCGTTGCCGTCAATGGCATAAAATAAAGCATTCCTATGTACATTGCAGCTGTCAGCCACACGCCGCTTACTCCCTCCAAAAATGCTGCCGCAAAATACGCCGGGGCAAGTGGATAGCAGCCCATCATTTGCATACTGCATGCAAGAACGCCTCCCGCAATCGTTATCATCTGTTTACCTGCATTTTTTTTCATGACATAATCTCCTTTTTCCTTTTCACGATAACTGTGATATCTACGCTGTGAAAATTGTAACAATTAATTTACGTTTTTGATTTTCACAATCATCAATTTCTGTACGCCGGACAACTTTGAAGTTTTCATGTATCTATGCTTCGCAGTTGTCCTGCAACCGTGTCCACGATTATAGGAGTTGTCCATGAAAATGTTTGTCAAAGGAACGTCGTGGCAAAAAAAAGTTTTCGCCAAAAATTCCGCTCAAATGTCTGTTTGTGGTGCTTGAAGGGAGTTCGGGTTTTTTAGGAGGCTAAGGTACTAAACCATTCAAAATAAGTTACAGAAACGAAATTTTGACACTATACACCGACACCTACGTGAAGTAAAATACTTATAAACCATCCGGTAATTGAAAAACTCATTCATAGTGTAAATTGAATTGTGAAGAATTGACAAAAGACATGAAAGACACTGAGGAGCCGCCGGTCCTTAGAAATCAGTGTTTGTGTTTCGTTCTGATTTATCAGGTAAGAAATACAAACGATGATTTCTTAGTACCGCTGCGAGCGACGCGTAGCGAGAACGTGTCTTGAATGTTTTTGTTAATTTTTCACAATTCAACACGACCTAGAAAGCTTTTCACATTACCGGACACACCCCATTTTGAAAGGAGATTTTATAATGTATATTGCAGATGAAAAAAGATATGACACGATGGTTTACAACCGCTGCGGCAACAGTGGTTTAAAGCTTCCATTAGTATCTTTAGGTTTATGGCATAATTTTGGAGACACGGGTATTTACGATAACATGAAGCAGATGTGTTTCACCGCATTTGATCACGGAATCACACATTTTGATCTTGCCAATAATTATGGTCCTGCTTACGGAAGCGCAGAGAGCAACTTTGGAAAGATTATGAAAGAGGAACTTCATCCTTACCGTGATGAACTTCTGATCAGCACAAAAGCCGGTTATGATATGTGGAAAGGACCTTACGGCAACTGGGGAAGCCGCAAGTATCTGATTGCCAGCCTTGACCAGAGTTTGAAACGTCTCGGCTTAGATTATGTCGACATTTTCTATCATCACAGAATGGACCCTGAAACTCCACTTGAAGAAACAATGGGAGCTTTAGATTCTATCGTAAAGAGTGGCAAGGCACTTTATGTCGGTCTCTCTAACTATGACGGTCCAACCTTAAGAAAAGCAACCGCGATCTTAAGCGACTTAAAGTGTCCATTTATCATTAACCAGAATCGTTACTCTATTTTTGACCGCACCATTGAAAACAACGGCTTAAAAGAAGCTGCCAATGATCTTCAGAAGGGAATCATCGCCTTTTCCCCTCTTGCGCAGGGGCTTCTGACCAACCGTTACTTAGATGGTATCCCGGCCGACAGCCGCATCGCTGCTGATGGACGTTATTTAAAGGAAGCTGCCTTAACCCCTGAAAAACTTGCGCAGATCCGTGCTTTGGACTCGCTCGCCGGAGAACGTGGCCAGACCCTTGCTGAGATGGCTTTAAGCTGGATCTTAAAGGATGATAAAGTAACCAGCGTTTTAATTGGCGCTTCCAAACCGGAACAGATTTTAGACAACATTAAGATCATCGGACACACAGACTTCACAGAAGAAGAATTACAAAAGATCGAGACGATTGTTCAAGGTTGACATTGAAGTACAAAAATGGGACTGTACAAAAAACAGTCCCATTTTTTTATCTATCACGCTCACGATCCAACGAATGCGATCGTTACTTTTGTTCTTTAAATACAACCTCATTATCATAAAGCAGCCCCAGTTTGCTCTTGGCAACATCTTCCACATACTGCTGTGATTTTGTGTAAGTCTCGTAATCCTCTAAATCCTTTTGTCTGTCCTGCTCATCGGAAAGCTGCTGCTCTAATTCCTGCTGCTTTGCTACATACTCCTGATCCTTCTGATAAACCTTAATAATCTGGGTTGACATAACAATTGCAAATACAAATACGATACAGGTAATACACATTCTTCCCGCTCTATTTCCGTTTTTCTTACTTCTTCTTTTCGCGTTTGCCATGAATAACTCCTCTGAATCTACGCACTAAAGCTTACATAAACTCATTTTAATCATTTTTATCCATTTTTTCAACTGTTTACATAAAAAACTTATGATTTTCCTGCCAATCTTTCGAAAAGGTTTTGTCACAAAACCGGTTATCTTTCCCGCAATGCCAAGTATTTTCTTCAAAATACACACATTGATCTTTACAACAAATCTGCTGAGGAGGAAAAAATACAGTATCATGCCAAAAATAACACCACCAATGGCAAACCCCCGGATCATACCGTCATTCTCCTGATACAGCATCAGAAAAACCGCAGCAGTGCATAGTAACCAATAACAGAAGTCTTCCACTCCAATCCAGATTGCGCCATGTGGCACGATTCTTCGGAAAATACGAAAAATATCGTACAGCAGGAATAGTCCCATCCCCACCAGAACCGAGATTCCGAGAAAAACTGCCTCTGTGAAAATCCCTTCGCTCACCCCGTTACCGGTTTTCTGCACCTGCGAAAGAAGAATCCCTTCCACCATCTGAACAAATCCCGACATTATTTAAAAAGCCTTCCAAGAAGAGATTCCGACTGTTTTGCAACATTTTTCGGTTCTGAATAGGTCAGGGAATCAATCCGTCCCTCAATATCGATTTCTCCCTTTTCCAGTGAAAGACGGTTTACATGAAGGTCATGTCCTTTTATTAGAAGCATCCCAAGCTCTGTCTCAAGCAATATCTCAGCCACATCAAAAGACAGTACATCCACCACACCACTGAATGCGCCATTTTTCCGGTTTGCCAAAAGCACTTTGTGGGATTTTGTTACATTATTCTTCTCGTCCATAAATCTCCTCCTCATATATTATACAAGTAACAAGCAATTACGAAACTAAGATTTATGTTGTGAAAATTGTGAAAAATTAACAAAATTCAATCTACTGTATCTATAAGTTCCGCACTTGTCTATTATTCTATATATGAGAAGCTTCTTCGATTTATGCTCACAAAAAATAACTGCCCTGGCTAATGTGTGTATGGAATATATTTAGGATACATATTCAAACAGGTCTTTTGCTTCCTCTTTCTTCGTTGTATCCTGAAGATCAAGCACACGCACTTTCACACTTTTAGTTCCAAATGCGATCTCGATCACATCCCCGACTTTCACATTGACGGAAGCCTTTGCCGGTTTTCCGTTCACCATCACACGTCCTGCATCACACGCTTCATTCGCAACCGTTCTTCTCTTGATGAGTCGTGACACTTTCAAGAATTTATCTAATCTCATTGTTTTTATTTTCCCCTCTTACTTTTTATTCCGCAGGTTACACATCCCTGCGGCATGTTTTTTATCCAACAGAAACGATGTCTCCTGCTGCACAAAAAATGAGCCCGGAAAATCCGGGCTCGATAACATTCTTATTCAAAAAAGAATTATGCGTTAACCATGTCTTTTAAAGCTTTTCCTGCTTTGAATTTTGGAGCTTTAGAAGCTGGGATAACCATCTCTTTACCGCTCTGTGGGTTACGTCCTGTTCTCTCTGCTCTCTCAGAAACTTCGAATGTTCCGAATCCAACTAACTGGATTTTCTCACCTTTTTTTAATTCCTCAGCAACAACATCTGTGAATGCTTTTAATGCTGCTTCTGCGTCTTTTTTGCTTAATTCAGCTTTCTCAGCCATAGCTGCAACTAATTCTGCTTTGTTCATGTTAAAAATTCCTCCTCTGGATTTTCACTTTATGATATATGAGGTTTTTTCTTTTCCAAAATACCTACATCCATATTTATACTTGTTTTCTATGCCTTTGTCAAGGAAATTTCCTATATTTTGGGCATTTATAGCATTTTGTTGATCATTGCATGGACAGACTCAGACAATGCTTTTGATTTTGCATCTGCATCTTCTAAGGATGTTCCTTTTACACCGAGATAGAATTTTACCTTTGGCTCTGTACCGGAAGGTCTTACACATACCCATGCATCATCCTCCAGCTCATAATATAAAACATTGGAAGCCGGAAGACCGGTCGGTTTTACAGCGCCTGTTGCAGTATCTGTAATGGTGTCCTTCTTATAATCACGCACTGCCGTTACTTTGTAACCGCCAATCTCTGCCGGAGCATTCTCTCTCAGCGTATTCATGATCTCCTGGATCTTGGCAAGTCCCTCGATACCTTTTAAAGTGATAGCAGTCACATCATCTTTGTAGTATCCGTAACGCTCATACATTGCAAGCATAGCATCCCAGAGTGTCATGTTTTTGGTCTTATAGTAAGCTGCTGCCTCGCACAGTGTCATGGAAGCATCGACCGCATCTTTATCTCTTGCATAAGTTCCGGTCAGACAGCCATAGCTTTCCTCCATGCCAAAGAGGTAGGTTCCTTTTCCGGTGTTTTCAAACTCAAGAATCTTCTGTCCGATGAATTTGAATCCTGTTAAAACTTCTACCAGCTGGATTCCATAATATTTTGCAATTGCATCTGCCATATTGGTGGAAACGATTGAGCGGATAAATGCTCCATCTTCCGGCAGTCCGTACAGGGCTTTTCTCTGACCGATCACATAATCGCCGATCAGGCATCCGGACATGTTACCTGTCAGGCTGTGGTACTCCCCGGTCTTGGAATCTTTTACATAAACGCCAAGTCTGTCTGCATCCGGGTCTGTTGCAAGAATGAGATCAGCATCCACTTTTTTGCCTAAAGCAAGTCCTAATTCAAATGCTTCTGCTGCCTCCGGGTTTGGATAACTTACGGTTGGGAAATCTCCATCCGGGAGTTCCTGCTCCGGAACGACATATACATTTTTGAATCCAAGTTCTTTTAACACACGGCGCACCGGGATATTTCCGGTTCCGTGAAGTGGAGAGTACACGATTTTTAACTCTCCTGCCACTTTGTCAATACAATCCTGATGAAGGATCAGTTTTTTCAGTTCTTCTATGTATGGATCATCGATATCTGCTCCGATCACCTGATAAAGACCTGCTGCAACTGCGGCAGCTTTGTCCATCGTCTTAACGGCTGCATAATCCGTTACTTTCTTCACCTCTGCCATAATTCCGGTATCGTGAGGCGGAGTGATCTGTGCGCCATCCTCCCAGTATACCTTGTATCCATTATATTCCGGTGGGTTATGGCTGGCTGTGATATTGATTCCTGCGGTGCATCCTAATCTGCGGACTGCATAGGAAAGTTCCGGTGTCGGGCGGAGCGACTCGAACACATACGCCTTAATTCCATTTGCAGCAAGACATAAAGCAGCAACATCTGCAAATTCCGGTGACATATGTCTGGAATCATATGCAATTGCTACCCCTTTCTCCTGCGCATGCACATTGTTGATATAATTTGCAAGTCCCTGTGTTGCCTTGCGGACTGTATAGACATTCATACGGTTTGTTCCGGCACCGATCACGCCGCGGAGACCTGCCGTACCAAACTCAAGATCCATATAAAAACGGTCTTCGATCTCTTTTTCATTCCCCTCAATCGCTTTTAATTCTGCTTTTGTTGCATCGTCGAAGTATGGATTATTTAACCATTCTTCATACATTTCTTTGTATCCCATGATTATTTCCTCCCTATATTTATTTCGTTTATAGTTTAGCTTTGTCAGCCGCTATTTTCAAGTTATTTTTTCAACTATTCAGAGCCAGGGCAATTTTCAAAAATTTGCGAATCATGCTTGCATGAATGAGCATAATTTTGAAAATTTCTTTGGCGAGGTAACCACAATGAGAAAATAACAAGCATGCTTGTTATTCAAGGAAAGCTCTGAAAGAGCGATTTTGCGAATGAGGTTCTGAATAGTTACATCTTCTTACTTATTCAACGATGTGATGAGATCTGAAAGTGTTGCCAGATAATCGGATGTGACATCTTTGTCCGTGGACTTGTCTGTCGTCTCCGAATCTTTTTCTGTACTCTTTGTCTCCTCCTCACTGTCTTTTGTCTCTGTCTCAGCAGTTTCGGTCTCCTCCACAGACTCTGTGCCCTCTGTCATGTCATTGTCTGACGTAGTACTGTCTCCGGTAAGAGAGATATCGATATTCGCTGCCGCAGAGTTAACAAAAAGCTTTTTATCAAAATCGTCGTATCCGTCTGCCTCTGCATGCAGTTCATGCACACCATAGGTGAGTACCACAGGTGCACTGTAATCCACGGTATCCCCGTCAATGGAAAGCGTTGCTCCCTCCACATCTATATAGAACGTGATGCTTCCGGTCTTAGGTCCCTCCCCTTTCAATTCATCCAGATCAAGCGTACAGACCTCCCCTCTTGCAATCTCAACCTCCGTGCTGCCGCCGTATCCTTCATTTGCAACGGTGACCGTATAAGTTCCCTCCGGGATCTCCAGCCTCATATTGTGTGTGATCTGTGCAAAAATCTTACTTCCCACCTGAATAAAACTTCCCTCAAATACGGATGTATTCTTTAACTCCAGAGTTCCCTGTCCGGTAGTGACGGATACGGATAATATTTTTGTTCCGATTCCAACGACACGGATCTCATCTTTTTCGTTCAGGTCGGACAGACGGATTTTTTCTCCATTCGATTCCACGAACAAATCTGCGTCATACGAATACTTGGAATCCGCAATTTTGAAAATCCCACGCTCTGTATCTACCGAATATTTTGTGATATCCGAATATTCCCAGACTTCATCCGCGATCTGTGCCTGCAAGAGCCGTCCTTCGCCATCTTTTTTTCCAATATGGATCACCCTGCCCGGCTCAAAATCCATCGTTGTTGCACTGTTTCCGTATTTATCCAGAAAGTCTGTAGACAATGAATAAACATACAGATACTGCTTTCCCGATGCAAGCTGCTTTAAATTCAACTGTTCATTGGTCATGTCATTGCCAATGATCAGATAGAGATCGGTTCCGATCGATGTCTCCGCCCCTGCACCCTCTGCCTCCTCTGTATCTGCCACTGTCTCTTTCGCCGGATTATAATACTGTGCAGTCGAGACCGGTCTTGTCTGCTGTCCACACCCCGCCATCATAATCATACTAAAAACAACAATTAATACTTTGTATATCAACTTCTTCAATATATCACCTCTTATGTGTCATATAAATCATGTAAATTGCGAAACTCGTAAAAATGCGAATTAAATTGTGAAATACCAACAAAAGACATGAAAGACACTGGGGAGCCGCCGGCACTTAGAAGGCATATTCTGTATTTCATTCTGATTTATCAGAAATGAAATGCAGGATATGACTTCTTAGTACCGCTGCGAGCGACACGTAGCGAGAGCGTGTCTTGAATGTTTTTGTTGGTATTTCACAATTCGGCATAACCTACGAGGAGTTTCGCTACTACTTGTTATTATATCCTATTTTCCACTTTCCCTGCAAGCGTCTGCAAAAAATGCTCTCTTGCCCCTTCCTGTGCGACCACCTTGCTGAGTTTTTCTGTGTTTCTGCCGGAAAGCCATGCTTTGTGGGAATGACTATAATGATTTGCAATTTTCCAGAATTTCTCGGGGTATGCAAGGTAAAAATACAGATAGGACAATTCCTGTGGCTTTAGTTTCCGCACGGAATCATATGCCCCGATCAGCTCCATTCCAAGCGATGTGTTCCAATTATTTTTTTCCATCATCTTCCGGACAAAATTTGAGAGGTCGCTCACCCGGATCTGATAGGAAAAATTGAGGAAATTGACGACCGCCACGCCCTCTCTGGAAAAAACGACATTGTGCTGATTATAGTCGCCATGACAGAAACCGGTCAGTTCTTCACGGATCTCCATATTTTGCAGTTGCTCTGTGACAGCCTGTGCCTTTTCAAAAAAGCCTGCAAACTGGCGCATGAACATTTCTTCAAACTCATTTTTCTGTTTTCTGCCACGGATATAGTTGCGCACCTGCCGCAATTCACGGTTATGTTTTTCATAAAGCAAAAGCAGGGCGTTAGGATTCATTTTTACAAACTCTGGCACCTCGTCCGGATACCGTTCAGTTGCATTATGTAAATCAGCGAGCAATCTTACCGCATACACCATGTCCTCCCTGCTCTTCGTATCGCACTCAGCTCCACGGAAAACTGACAATAACAGATAATTCTGTTCCTCTTCGTCCCTGGCAAAAATTTCCCCTTCTTTTGTATAAAAGATCTGCTCTGCCACAATATTCTGCTCTTTCAGGAAATCAAGCATTCCAGCCAGAAATTCTGCACGCTCCACAGAGCCCCTATACTCCTTCAGTGCGCGCATTCCGAAATCTGTTTCACACAAAAAACAGTCTCTTCCCTTCGAAATAGACTTTACCTCCATCTCATATTGTTCTGCTATCTGTTCCGGCCTGATATACATGAAAATCCCCTCCATACGATGAATCTGCGATAAGAGAGCAAATGCTCTCCTGCCGTGTCAATTCATCATATGTGAGGGGATGCGATATTATGAACCTGTTCCATTAATTTTTCTTTCGTGTTGTCCTCCGGGTGTTCCAGCACATACTCCAAAAGCTGTTTCAGCGTCTCACCGATCGCCTTTCCCGGCTGCATTCCATCTGCGATCAGATCCGTTCCCGTAACCGCAAGTTCCTTTATGGAAAGACACTGTTTCTTCGCCATAATCTGCTCATATATTTCTTCGTATTCCTTTAAATACTCTGTTTTTTCCTCCCGCCTGTATGCGCTCTGTGCCAGCATGTCCGCTCTTTTTACTGCAAAAAGTAATGGATACTGATCCACACCGTTCCGATAGATTGCTCTGCGGACAGCCCGTTCCTGCAAAGGTGGATTGTCGTCGTGGCATAAGATCAGTCTGCATACCCGGTCGGTTGTGTCATTGTCAAACTTCAGCCGCCGTAAAATCTTCCTTGCCACAAGACTTCCTTCCTGAGGGTGTCCATAAAAGTGATCCACGCCATGTTCGTCCGTGGTTCTGCACATCGGTTTTGCCACATCATGTAACAGCATTGTGATACGCGCCACTTTATCCGGCTGTATCTCCATCAGGGCATGCAGCGTGTGCTCCCCCACAGAATAGCAGTGATGCGGATTATTCTGCGGTGTTTTCATCATCTCATCAAATTCCGGCAGAAAAACTGCGGTAAGTCCTGTCTCATAGGCCGTGCGCAGCAGTTCCGGATGTCCGGACGTGAGAAGTTTTACCATTTCGATCTGAATACGTTCTGCACTCACTTTTGCAATGTTTGGTGCCAGGGAAACAATCGCCTCTCTTGTCTCATCTTCAATAGAGAAGCCAAGTTGCGCTCCAAACCGCACTGCACGCAGCATACGAAGCGCGTCCTCCGTAAAACGCTCCACAGCAGCTCCCACGCACCGGATCACACCGCGCTCTAAATCTCCCACACCATCAAACGCATCGACCAGCCCATCCTTATCATTGTAAGCCATAGCATTGATCGTAAAATCGCGGCGCTTCAGATCTTCTAACAGATTGGAAGTAAACTGTACCTCCTTAGGATGCCTTGCATCCTCATATTCCCCGTCTATACGGTATGTGGTCACCTCGAATCCCTCATGTTCAAGCATCACGGTAACCGTTCCATGCTGGATTCCTGTATCTATGGTATGTCGGAATAACTCTTTTACCTGTTCCGGTTTTGCTGATGTCGTGATGTCCCAGTCCATAGGAATCCGTCCTAACATCGTATCACGGACGCACCCACCTACAGCATAGGCCTCAAAGCCATGCTGTGTCAGTGTGTCAATAATATAAGTTACTTTCTCAGGTAAAACGATTTTCATATACGATAGGTTCCTTTTGTCGTTGTTTTGATCGAATATAACAGATCATCCGCCCTCTTGATCATCTCTGTCATATCATTTTCCGTACAGATATGGTCTCCGGCTGCAATACCGATGGAGCAGGAGATCTGATGCTGTTTATCGATTGAGAATGACTGTCCGAGTTTTTCACTGATCTCCGCCGAAAATCCGTCTGCCTCATCAATAATCTGATAGATACGTTCTGCTTTCTCTTTGAAAATATCCCTGTCATCTGTATAAAGGAAGATCAGGAACTCATCCCCGCCATAACGGCACACAAAACCATCTTTTCCACAGACTTCCGTAAAAATATCAGCCATTTTGATCAGAACGAAATCGCCCACATCATGTCCGTACGTATCATTATAGTGTTTGAAATTGTCCAGGTCAATAAACATCACTCCCAGCTTTGGTTTTCTTTTTTCTCCTGCGATCTCTTTCAGAAGTGTGTCTAATTTGCGGTAGAACCCTTCACGGTTATAGCATCCTGTCAGCTGGTCTGTAACTGCCGACATATACAGTTTTGTATTCATCTCATAAATCTTGTCATAGGCATCAAGCCTGTTCAATGCGTAACGCACCTCACGGAACAGAAGCTGATAAAAGTTCAGATCGTCCTCATCAAGCATATAACGGTTCACCGAGGAATGCCAGTTATCCTTCATCAGCACATAGGTGATGACAATATTCTCGATTTTTGCGTTGTTAAAAAATGGGATCGCCACCATGGAACACACATCTTCATCACCAAAAATCGATGTGATATCCTGATGTTCAGAATAATTGCTGCTGATCTTGGAGATCACAAATCCACCCACATTTTTCCGCATGGATTTTTCCATGATTTTCATGATCTCCGGCGTCATCTCTTTCTCTGTGTCATTGTAAAGTACCTGCGGCACCCTCTCGCTATAGCGGATATAGACTGCCCGGTCGACGTCAAAATGATTTAAAAATGTCTTCATGACCATATTGAGCATCTCTTTTGCAGTGATACCATTTACATCGATCAGTTTCTGCCAGATAGAAATAAAGTCGAGCTGTTCTTTCTTACTCTTATATGCCCGCTCCACGCTCTCCTGCTTTAACAGATCCTCGATTTCCCTGGTTGATAATTCCTCACAGTCGTCATCTACCGGTGGCAGAAGATCTTTCATATCCTCCGCGTACTCATGGAACATGATACGATGTGTCTCTTCATACTGTTTTAAAATAAACTCTTCCTGCTCATAAAGGATCTCTTTTCCTGCATTCCTGAAGCATTCCATCCTGTTCCTTCGGAACAGCACATAACAGAAAAACTGGTTTCCCTCTGCTCTCTTTAAATAAATATCTGCCTGCTCATATAATTTTAGCGCCTCCTCGTTGTCTCCGTCATGCTGTGCTAATAATGCCTTGGAAAACGTATAGAGGAACATATCATCATCTGCCTTTGCGTAGTCATGCACAGTGGCGAGGTTGTTTTCTGTCTTTTCCTTCTCGAAAATATAATTCAAAAACTGGCGGCAGCTATACAGATACCTCTCACAGTTAAAACGGTTTCCCTGTAAAATGGAAACCAGAGCAAACAATCCATACAGTTTGGACAGGTTGCAGACACGCAGACTGTTCAGATGCAGCTTTTCGATCGCTTTCATACACTGTGTCAGGTATTCCTGCGCCTTGTCATACTGCCCCAGCATAACGCAGTTCAATGACATATTATAATGTACTTCTGCAATATCCTCCGGCTTTCTCAGTTTACATAAAATCTTAATTGCCTTGTTGTAATAGCTCTGGGCTCTCTCATTTTCTCCCATTGCACATAAATTATACGCAATACCGGAATAGATCCTTCCACCCTCCACGCTGTCAACATCTTTCATCGCCTCATAGGTACGGATCGAATATAACAGGGAAACTTCGTACTCGCCATTTGTGGATGCTATCATGATATTTTTCCGATATGCAATGCTGATAAGCTGCTCATTGCCAATCTCTTTTGCAAGCGCAACGCCCTTGGAAAAATAAATCAGAAATGCTTCCGACCGGTACGCTTTTGCCACGATCTCCGGTTTATTGTCGTATGCATAAATATAAATATGCGCCAGATGATTTTTGTAATGGTACGCATTCAGCTTCTCGATCAGTTTATCGCTGATCTCAATATCCTGGGCACAGAAGAAAATATTGCACCAGCCGGACATCTGGTTCTGCGCTTTTAAAAGTTCTGCACGGAACACTAAAAAATCATCCCCCAGCGCTTCTCCGCACTCCTTTGCCTTCTGTACATAAATCATGGCTTCCTCTAACTTTCCAAGATACATGTAAGAAGTTGCCATCCAGAAATTATAATAAAATGCTCCCTCTTTCTCCTGATCCTGCAGTTTTTCCAGATCTTCGCAGGATTCCAGAGCCTTCGCAATATCTCTTTGCAGCACCGACACCATAATCTGTAACAGCAAAAGCTGATAATGCTTTTTCTCAGAAATCGTAAAGTTATCAAACTTGATCCGGCGCTCAATCTTGCTCAGATGATGGTTTGCCTGATCAAAATCCAGAAAGTATACCAGATTATTCAGTTTCCGATAGCCATCGTCACTCTCATAATCAGAGTAATAGTCCATGACATCCGGTTCCATGTTCCTGCCTGCATTTCCGATATGGTACACCATGTTCCGGTCATCCATACTCTCACAGATTGCATCCCACTCTTCATGTGCAAATTCCGGAATCGACTGCACATCATTGACTCCCAAGACAATGCCGATATTTTTATTCTTTGTCTGAAGCAGTCTGTTGGTAAGCTGCATGGTACTTTTCGAAGCCAGCTGAAAGCGGTTCAACACAATGACGATTGGACAGATCTCCGATAATTTCTGAAGCATGGTCACAATCGAACTGTGCATGCGCTCCTGCTCATACTCTACCTCATCGATCAGGATCTGTTCCGTTCTCTCGCAAAATCCCTTTTCAAAATAACTTTCAAACACAGGTCTCTGAAGCTTGTAGACATCACATTCTTCCATAAACTCTTCCAATGTGCCGCTGCAATACTTATGAAACATCTGCCGGATCAGTCCCAGATATGGTTCATAAGCCTCTGCGATCTTGTTATAAGAAAACTCATGACAGGTAAAAAAGATATCTGTCTGGTCCTTATAATGATTGACACTCTCTAAATCCCATATAGAAAAATCATTGCTATACCGCACAAGGATACTGTTATGTTCTACATTTCCGATTCCTCCTGCGACCTGTTCGATAACCCCATTATAATACTTTTCTATCATACGATCCCCTTTTGCTCCAAAAAAACGCTTGCTGTTTTGTCACATTCTATATCCATTACCGGTTATACAATAAAACGTTCCACATTTTTCTGTAGTTTTTCAGCAGAATGATAGGTTGTCTCTGCTTTCTGCTTAATTGCCTCTGTCTCCTGCACAACGATTCCTACTTTTTCAGCAATATCCGTTGTTCCGGTAGCTCCCTCCGTCGCAGTCTTGCTGACATCGGAGATAGCATCCATCACTCCGTTAATGGATGCGAGCAGCTGCTCCGATGACGCTGAGAAATCTGTTACAAGGGAATCTACATTGGCAGCATCACTGTTATAGGAATTTGCCATTTCTGCAAATCCTCCAAGACTCTCCACAACATCATTTCCGACAAACTCCAGCAGCCTCTCTGCATCATTTGCAAGGTTCTCAACGGCTGCGGTCACATTGACAGTCACTTCCTGAATATGGGCAACTGCTGCTTTGGACTGCTCTGCCAATACACGGATTTCATCCGCAACAACCGCAAATCCTTTTCCTGCCTCTCCCGCCCTGGCAGCCTCAATGGATGCATTTAAAGCCAGAAGGTTCGTCTGTCCGGTAATATCCATGATTGATTTGGCAAGAACATTGATCTGATCCACAACCTTAATATCGTCAAGTGCTTTTGTCAGGCTCTCATTAATCTCCTCATGAATCGATCTGGTACGTCTGTCATTTTCGTCTGTATCTTTTTTGATTTTCACAGCACGTTCCCTGATCTCATCTGCCTCGTTAGCGCCATCCTGAGATCTCTCTGCAATACTCTTCGCAGCGCTCTCAATCTCATGTGACATTGCATTTATCTCTTCCGAAGATGCCGCTGTCTCCTCCATACCTGCCGCAAGCTCCTCCGTTGTCGCAGATACATTTTCAATCTGATCATCTAACGCCTGAAGACTCGTATCAATCTCCTGCACCATGCCAGTGATCTCTAATGCTTCTGATTTTACCTCTCCAATCAGTTCATTCATCTCAGAGCGCATTTTCTCAAGCGAATCTGCCAGTTGTCCAAAATCATCTTTTCTCTTTAACAGATCCTGTTCAAATTCTTTTGAAAAATCACCCTGCGCTATCTCTTCAATGTGGGCAAGGCTCTTTTTCAATGGTTTCACAATGCTGATTGTGATCAGTGTCAGAACTGAAATTAAAATTACTTCCATTACAACAGCGATTCCGATGATTGCCATTCTGCTGTTGGATTCATAGGAAGAAAATTCATTTTTGACATCCAGTACATCATCATCAATATCATCCGTGTAGTTTCCGGTTCCAAGTACCCAGCCAAATGGCTCAAATGCCTTGCTGTAAGCACGTTTTGGAGAAGATTCCGTCTCACCCTCTCTCGGGAATACATAATCCGTAAAACCGCCGTCTTCCTGCTTTCCTGCGTTGATGATTGCCTGCATATACGCAAATCCATTGGTGTCCACTGCATCCATACGATTTGTTCCCTCTGTGTCATTGCCGAGAAGGACTACGTTTGTTCCATCATAGGTATCTACCCAGAAATATCCATTATTGCCGTAACGCAGATCACGAATCTGGTCTGCTGCAAGTTTTTTTGCCTCATCTAAAGTATATTCACCTTTTTCATACCGATTGTAAATGCTCTGGCAAAGAGATATTACATTATCTACCTGTGCCTTGATCTGTTCATCATACGAGGAACGCATATCATTCTCGATAATGTCTAACGCATTATCTCCAAGTCCTGACAGGCTTGTGTTGGAAATGACGGCGCATAGTGCCAATGCGATCAGTGCAATCACCATTACAATGACTAATTTTGTTCTCACCTTAATATTGTTCATACCCATACCTCCCACTACATCTGTTTTATTTTACGAACCAAATTTTAAATTCTATTTGTATTTTAGCACATTGTGCTTATTTTACCACTCTATTTTCGACATTTTTCGTGATTTTATTGAAACTCAGAAGTCCTTTGTAACTCCTGCGTTTCTGTCTCAGATGAGAAATGGATTCCTGATTTCGAACTCCATTTTTTTATGTGTCTTTGGATGTTTAAATCCGATTTTATAAGAGCAGAGTAAAAGACCGTTTCCACTCCGTGTCATTGTCTCTTTAAAATTATACTTTGCATCCCCAACGATCGGGATTCCTGCATTTGCTAACTGTACCCGGATCTGATGATGCCTTCCGGTGTCTAACCGGATCCGGAGAATGGCGTTCGTTTTATTCTGTGCGGTCACTTCATAGTCCAGCCTTGCTGACTTTGCGCCCTCCGTACTTTCAGATACCACTTTTGAAGTGTTTGTTTTTCCATCCCGGAGCAGGTAATCTTCCAATGTACCTTTTTTCTGTTCCGGCACACCGTCTGTCACTGCATAATAGAATTTATCTGCCATTTTTGTCTGCACCTGGCGGCTTAAATCCGCCGCAGCTTCTTTTGTTTTGGCAAAAACCATCACTCCGCGCACCGGCTGATCCAGCCTGTGTACCACCCCGATATACGGCTGTTCTCCCTTTCCTGCCCGGTAATTTTTCAGAAGGCTTTCCATGTCCGCCTGTCCTAACCGTTTTGTCTGCGCCGCAACCCCCGCCGGTTTTTCACAGACGATAATCTCCTCATCTTCATATAAAATATTTATGTTCATGTCTGATGGTCTCCTTCGTTATTCTATGGCATTACTGCTGTTTTTATCTTCCTTGGTTCATTGTAGCATGATTCTTTTGTTTGGGCTACTGTTGCGGAGATTTGAATGAATGCTTTTATTCATTTTTTTAGTACTCATAATATTTAAAATTTTACTATTTTCTCCATTGCATTTTCTGATGTTGGTATGATACAATATTTCAAAGCATATTTTACAAAATCTTTGTGGCTGATGAGCCATCTGTATTCTAGGAGGCACTCGATTATCAAAAACAATCGGTGTCATTCATTTCGTATCTATGCTTTTATTACCCATTAACTAATTTAAAAGCAGGAGACGATTATGGATACTATTTTACAGAAATTGATCTTCCTGCTGTGAGGCATAATGCAATATGTGCTACATTTATTGCAGCTGCCTCATCGTGATAAGTAGGACACCCTATGGCAAAATCAAAGAGAACCCAAGACAAACTGACCAAAACCAGCTTTCCACTTGTAAACCGAAACTACAAAGATACTGTTTTTCGAATGCTATTTTCAGACAGGAAAAATCTGCTCTCACTTTACAATGCAATGAATCAGAAGCATTATACAGATCCGGAAGATTTAGAGATTGTCACATTAGAAAATGCAATTTATATGGGAATGAAAAACGATCTGGCATTTATTATTGATACCAATTTGTATCTGTATGAACATCAGTCAACTTATAACCCAAATATGCCTCTTCGTGATTTATTTTATATCAGCAATGAATATCAGAAGCTGCTGGATAAAAAATCTTTATACTCATCCAGCCTGCAAAAGATACCTGCTCCAAATTTCATTGAGTTGTATAATGGAACTGACACTCTTTCCGATTTCTCTGAACACAGACTTTCTTCTGCATTTGAGAATCTGTCTGGTGAACCAAAACTTGAACTTATTGTGACAGTCTTAAATATTAATGAAGGGCATAATGCTCTTCTCATGGAACATTGCCAGACATTAAAAGAATATTCGCAATATGTTGCAAAAGTTCGAAAATATGCAGCCGGCATGCCTCTGGATCAGGCCATAGAATACGCTGTAAATGAATGTATCAAAGAAAATATTCTTGCGGATTTTCTTCGAAAGAACCGCGCGGAGGTTATCAGTATGAGTATATTTGAATATGACAAGGAAGAAGAAGAAAAGAAGCTTCGGAAAGCGGAGTATGAGGCTGGTATTCAAAAGGGTGTCCTTAATACTGCACGTCATCTATTGGAGCTTAATCTGCTGTCTTTAGAGAATATTTCTCGTGCTACTGGTCTATCAATTGATGAATTGAAAAAGCTACAGCAATAGCTTAGTAAAAGAAGCCCACAAAAAGGCGGTGCTACTAAGGGATTTTTAGAGAATATTTGTAAATGACGTTTTCAAGCAGTATGAAACAAAGAAAATCTAAAATCGGAGGTAGCACTATGGCAGCTAAAAATTGCAGCCGGGGAAGTAACGAAATGTTACCACCCCGGCTGTTTGCTATTCACCCTTAAAATATTTCTCTGTTTGTTTATCAAATTCTGATACGTATTCCTGATCCTGGCGCACACGGAAAATATCATATTCCTTTGTAGCTTTTTCAATAGCCTGCTCATGGGAAATTCTTCCTTTACCCTCAAGGACCTTACGTCTATTGTTGCTCAAAAACTGATTGGTCTGGTCTACCCAGTCTTGCATGCTCATGAGAACTCCATCCTCAGCCATAAGTTCAGCATAATCAATAAACATTGTAACAAGCCTGTTTAGGCGGGACAATTCCTTTTCATTTAAATAATTTTTGGCAACAACAATATCTCTTTTCAAGATTTTACCGTCTGGAGCATCTTTCCATGTCGTAAGCCCCATCGTAGGCTGCTCTGCAGCAGCACGGTCATAGATTAATTCTGCAGCAGTCTTCCCGGTAACAGCAAAATGAAGCTTATTTTGTACAAATGCATAAAATGCTCTTGTAATTTCACTGTTCTTATCATAATCATAGCTACATTGTTCAAACACATCTGTGATTTTCTGATAAGCTCTACGCTCGCTGGCACGAATCTCGCGGATGCGCTCTAACAATTCATCAAAGTAATCTTTTCCAAAAGGCTTTCCGTTCTTGAGCATATCATCATTAAGCGCAAAGCCCTTTGTGATATATTCTTTCAGGGTCTTGGTAGCCCACTGACGGAATTTTGTGGCTTTCTTAGAATTTACACGGTAGCCCACAGCAATGATAGCATCGAGATTATAAAAATCAAGATTACGCTTTACCTCACGGTCACCTTCAAATTGAACTTGTTCCTTTTTGGAACAAGTTGCTTCACGAGTTAATTCTTCCTCTTCATAGATATTCCCTAAATGCTTTGTGATAGCCTGAGTTTTTACACCAAACAGCTCAGCCATAGCTTTTGTGGTAAGCCAAAATGTCTCATTTTCAAAATATACGCTGACACAGACATTGGTATCATCTATCTGATAGAGGACTATATCATGTTTTTGTTCCATTTATATATCCTTTCAAATGAATGTCATATGAATCATTTATCCAAATCTGTTAATGGAAAAGTCTCATCATTGATATATTTTTCGTACATCAAATCCAGATTATAATAGTTTGTAGGTTTGGTAGAAAATTCGGAATTTCCGATTTTTCTCATTGTTGATTGCTGCTACAGCTTAAATCTGTACCCAACCCCCCAGATTGTTTCTATATACTGCGGTTTGTTGGTATTCATCTCGATCTTTTCGCGGATCTTCTTGATATGCACGGTAACTGTTGCAATATCTCCGACGGATTCCATATCCCAGATTTCCCGGAACAATTCTTCCTTTGTAAACACATGGTTTGGATTTTCTGCCAAAAAGGTAAGAAGATCAAATTCTTTTGTTGTAAACTGTTTTTCCTCGTCGTTCACCCAGACACGGCGTGCAGTCTTGTCAATGCGGATACCACGGATCTCAATGATATCATTTTTTGCCTCACTGCTTCCGATCAGGCGCTCATATCTGGCGAGATGTGCTTTCACTCTCGCTACCAGCTCACTTGGAGAAAATGGTTTTGTGATGTAATCGTCCGCACCAAGTCCAAGGCCTCTGATCTTGTCAATATCATCTTTTTTGGCTGAAACCATAAGAATTGGTGTATTTTTTTCCTCACGGATCTTTTTGCAGATTTCAAATCCATCCGTTCCCGGAAGCATAAGATCTAAAATGAACATGTCAAATTCCTCGGACAATGCTCTTTTCAGTCCTGCTGTTCCGTTATTCTCGATCTCTACGGTAAATCCGCTCAATTCCAGATAATCTTTTTCAAGATCTGCGATCGCTTCTTCATCTTCAACTATTAATACTCTGCTCATTTGGCACCTCCTGATATTTTCTGATCACAAAATACATAACGGTTCCGATGGACTCCTTGCTGGTCGCCCATATTTTACCACCGTGGTCTTCGATAATTTTTTTCACAATTGACAATCCGATTCCGCTGCCTCCGGTTGCAGAATTTCTCGAAGCATCCGTCCGGTAGAAACGATCAAAAATATATGGCAGATCCGCTGCTGCAATACCCCTGCCATTATCCTCGATCTCCACCTGGATAAAATCGCCAACATCCTTGATACGGATGTTGATAAGCCCTCTCTGCTTGTCCAGATATTTAATGGAATTTCCAATAATATTGTGGATCACTCTGCGAAGCTGTTCCGGATCCGCAATGATCTGTGTCGATCCATCCGTATAATTAAAGTATGCCAGTCCGATATTTTTTGACTCAAGATCCAGTCCGATCTCCTCAATGCAGTCATTGAAGTATTCACCAACATTGATTTTGGCAAAATTGTACGGTATACGGTTCGTATCGATCTTCGCATAGAGCGTCAGCTCATTGATAAGCGTATCCATCTCATTTGCTTTATTATAAATTGTCCGGATATACTTATCCCGTTTTTCCGGTGTATCCGCAACACCGTCCATCAATCCTTCCGCATATCCTTTTACTGCAGTGATCGGCGTTTTCAGATCGTGCGCAATATTGCTGATCAACATTTTATTTTCTTTCTCGCTATTGATTTTCTCTTCGGCATTGTCTTTCAGCCTCTGCCGCATCTCTTCAAAACTTGTGCAGAGTTCCCCGATCTCATCCCTGCTCTCTGCCTCGATCGTAAAATCAAGATTGCCCTCCTTGATATTCTGTGCGGCAGCCTGCAATTTTTTGATTGGATTGATCAGGCTGGTATAAATCCATACCGTCAGCATACATGCTGTCAGAACAAGGATCAGCACAATGGAAACCATAATATCGATCAGAAGACTTTTTAATTCAGGAACCATCTCCTCTAATCTGGTCACGATAAAAATGCTGCCCTTCGCACCATCCGGATAAACAAAATCAATCTGTTTTACCAGTGCCTGCTCCTCACCGTCCATGTATGTTCCGGAATCCGCATTGCCATCGGCACTTCCATACTCCGGAAGCTCCGTCAAAAGCGATGTCCCTGCGCTTTTTCCTATATATACCAGCTCCTGTCCTTTCCGAACGATGAGATAGGATGCTTTTTCTTCCAACTGCTGGTTGATCTTCTCAAGGTATGCTCCATCCTCCAGTTTCTCAGGCTGGTTGTCTGCCACCTTGTATACTTCCCGATAAATCTCCCTTGTAAACCGGCTCAGAAGCTGGACAGAATTGGAAAAATAACTGTATCCGTCCCCTTCAACACCATAGGTCTGCTCGATCGCCCGCATCTGAATGTGCTGCATACTGAACAAAACCAGCGTTGCAAGGAAAATCGGTACAAATATAATAATGCAGAATGAAATAATAATCTTATTCTTAAACTTCATACGCTTTCCTTCTATGAATGTCTGTGTTTCTACCCATGTTCGCCCACTTTTGTATCCATAAAAACAATAGAATGCACACTTCGTGAACATTCTATTATTATGAATAAAAATAGGTCACAAGGATAAACCCTATGACCTATTATAGCATGAACCGTCCGAAATCCTATGACATTTTCCGAAAAAGATTCTAAACTTTTCATAAATTAATCTGCTCAACGCTGATTATAAATATTTCTTTAATGCTTCCGCCTTATCTGTTGCTTCCCAAGGAAGATTTAAGTCTGTACGTCCGAAATGTCCGTATGCTGCTGTTCCACGGTAAATTGGTCTTCTTAAGTCAAGCATTTTGATGATTCCTGCCGGGCGGAGATCAAAGTTCTCACGAACGAGCTCGACCAGTTTTTCATCAGAAAGTTTTCCTGTTCCAAAAGTATCTACCATGATAGAGGTTGGCTGTGCAACACCGATTGCGTAAGACAACTGAATCTCACATTTTTCTGCAAGACCTGCTGCTACAATGTTCTTTGCAACGTAACGTGCTGCGTAAGCTGCAGAACGGTCAACCTTTGTACAGTCTTTTCCTGAGAAAGCTCCGCCGCCGTGACGGGCATATCCACCGTAGGTATCTACGATAATTTTACGTCCGGTAAGACCTGCATCACCGTGTGGTCCACCGATCACGAAACGACCGGTTGGGTTGATGAAGAATTTTGTCTCTGCATCTACTAATTCTGTTGGAAGAATTGGATCAAATACATATTTTTTGATATCCTCATGGACCTGTTCCTGTGTAACGTCCTCATCATGCTGGGTGGATAATACAACTGCCTCTAATCTCTTTGGCTTGCCATTCTCATCATACTCTACGGAAACCTGTGTTTTTCCGTCTGGTCTTAAATATTTTAATGTGCCGTCTTTGCGGACTTTTGTAAGCTGTAAAGCAAGTTTGTGTGCAAGGGAGATTGGATATGGCATTAACTCCGGTGTCTCATTTGTTGCATAACCAAACATCATACCCTGATCGCCGGCACCAATTGCCTCTAACTGCTCGTCAGACATTTTGTTTTCTTTTGCTTCTAATGCTTTGTCAACACCCATAGCAATATCCGGAGACTGCTGGTCAAGCGCTACCATAACTGCACATGTATGTCCGTCAAAACCTGTTTTGGCATCGTTGTATCCGATCTCGTTGACTGTTTTACGAACGATGGAAGGAATATCTAACTGTGCTTTTGTTGTAATCTCACCTGTTACAAGCACGAATCCTGTACAGCTTGCTGTCTCACATGCTACACGGCTCATTGGATCCTGTTCCATACATGCATCAAGGATGGCATCTGAGATGGCATCACACATTTTGTCCGGATGTCCTTCTGTAACGGACTCGGATGTAAATAATAATTTTTCCATTTGTTCTTTCCTTTCTTCTGGCTGTTCATTTGGTAACTAAAAAACTCCGCTGTCACAAACAAGCGGAGTTAATAAATCATCAGATTATCAAATCCTCTTATTGTTCGAACTATAAAATATAGTCTTGGATAAATCATCCAAATATTTGCTCGCTCAGGTAGGCACCTTCCGTAGAGGGGTTGCCGTGACTTCATAGATCCTATGTATCTCCATCACTCTGAATAAGAAAATTTTCCGTAATTAAAAATCTCTTTCTAATTACATCTTATACAATATTGAATTTTCAAATCTGTTTACACAGACTGAAACATAAACTGTTTCAAATCTCACGTGCTATACAATACTATCTAACCGCCTCTCTGTCAAGAGTTTTTTCAAAATGATATACAAAGCAGATAGAATGTATACTACTGTTCATGTTTTCTAAAAAATTATGTTATATGGAAATTTGTGCCCTTAGTATCTATTGACTTTCATTTTGTGCAATCTTATACTATTTTATAATAAAATGTATAGATTGGGGTATGCAAATGACAAAATATTATCCAACGGATGAATTAGTACCAGGGATGGTGACTGCTGGAGAAGTCCGTACCAAAGGCGGTCAGTTGATCGTTGAAAATGGCGTTTCTCTCACGGATCGTCTCATTTCCCGCATTAAATTTTATGCGATCCCGCAGGTATCGGTCACAGAAGATCCAATTCCTGTTACCAAAAAAGAGGAACAGACCGACGTTCCCACCTATGTTGTAAAACCGGAAGCCCAGGCACCTTCTTATTCGCAGAAGGTTGTCCGCTCTAAAGAATTCCAGAATTTTCAGATTTCCTATTCCAGAGTAATTGCCACTTACCGCACTGTTCTGGAAGATTGTGTAATCTATCATAAATCTTTAAATTATGAACAGCTTCTGTCTGATACAAAGGAATTATATTATTCCTGCAAAACATCCTTAGAACTTTTTGATATGCTTCACAATATGCGCTCCGTGGAGGATTCCGTTTATGCCCATTCATTGAATGTCTCACTGATCAGCCGCAGACTTGGACGCTGGTTAAAGTTTTCACCGGAAGAATTAGACACGCTGACCTTAGCAGGCGCCTTACATGATATTGGAAAATTAAAAATTCCTGTTGAGGTTCTCAATAAGCCTGGAAAATATACGGACGAGGAATTTGCCCTTGTAAAACAGCATCCAAAATTTGGTTATGACATATTAAAATCACTCCCATTAGACTCTCACGTGAAAAAAGCAGTTCTATGCCATCACGAGAGAAGTGACGGCAGTGGTTATCCAACCGGTTTGTCTCAATCCGATATTGATGAATATGCGGCAATCGTTTCCATCGCAGACGTATACGATGCCATGACCGCTGCGCGCTCTTACCGCGCACCGCTCTGTGTCTTCCAGGTAATTAACAATTTTGAACATGATGGTCTTTCCAAATATAATCCTAAATTTATTTTGACCTTCCTGTCCCATGTCGCAAGTACCTATCAGAATAACCGTGTACTTCTCAATGATGGACGTGTTGCAAATATCGTCATGTTAAACAAAAACCGTTTGTCAAAACCAATCATCCAGCTGATGGATGGAAGCTGCATTGATCTTTCGACTCAGCCTGACCTTCACATTCAATCAGTGTTATAACCGGAGTTTAACTTACCGTAGAGCAGCAGATTTTGTGGTGCTTTTATAGGCTGCGAGGGGGCAGATATAAGAGTTCTCTCACAAGTCGTGATCTTATAGGTTTATGAAAAGAAAAACGGTACAGACGAAATATGATGTTCCTGTTCGCCGGGCATTCCGATAAGCCTCTAAAGAGTCTTATCTCCATGGCTCACAAAGGAAATCATATTTGTCTGTACCGTTTTTCTTTCATTTACGTTACGAATGACTTGTGAGAGAACGCTTATACATGCCGGTCAACGCTATGAATTGCACCACAGAATCTGCAATTTACGTTATGGAACTCACGGTTATGGGATGAGTACCTGTAAAATCCAAAGCGTTCACCTCCTCAAACTTGAATTTCTATTTGTGTTGCCATGTCATTACATAATCTTTTTCTCCGGTAGCCTCATCTAAGCCACTATGCTGAATCTCAAATCCTTCTCTCTTATAAAAAGATATTGCCCGTGCGTTCTTTTGGTATACGTTCAAGTACAACTTATTCCTTTTATCCTTTGCATAATTCAGCAGAATTTTACCTATACCCTGCGATTGCATTTCACCAGAAACAAAAATGCCCTCAACATACTCATTTAACTCTAGGGTTAAACTTAACTACTATTTTTTCTTTGCGATATAAAATACATAACTGT
>ERZ1034946.292-NODE-292-length-31739-cov-27.560756_pt1 | contig 31739 bp, 29 predicted proteins | sample MGYA00520591_ERZ1034946 | MGnify/ENA primary metagenome ERZ1034946 (study PRJEB33766, sample SAMN09781753) | gut metagenome | biome: gut microbiome | host: Homo sapiens | place: Madagascar | study: EMG produced TPA metagenomics assembly of the PRJNA485056 data...
TCAGCGTTTCTTATATGCAGCCGGGGCTACGTGGCATGAAACAGTTCACTAACTTGCCATTTACACCATCTGTACCACCCAGACATTGCTCTTCACCATGCAATACCCGATGATCACCTTGATCATTTCCGTGCCCTGCACCAGGAAATAGATGCTGACGATTCCCAGTCCCGTAAAATGTGCCAACAGATATGCCGCAGGCACTACCACAACCCAGGTGAACACAGAATCAAACAGGAAGGTAACAATGGTCTTGCCACCGGAGCGTAAGGTAAAATAGGAGGCATGGCTGAATGCGCAGAACGGCATGATAATGGCAGATACTGCGATAAATTGTGTTGCCAGTCCTTTGATTGCTTCCGAAGTATTGTAGATCCCCGGGAAGAAACCGCCCACTACAAACATTAATGTCGCCATGATCACGCAGCAGAATACACTGAACACGATCATCTTGTTGTCTGCATCCTTGGCTTCTTCCAGTTTGCCGGCACCCAGGTACTGCCCGACCACGATGCTGATGCAGGATCCCAACTGCAAATATACGATATTGAACAGATTCGTGATGGTGGAGGCAATATTCAGTCCTGCCACGACATCCAGCCCTCTGACGGAGTAGCACTGGGTCACAGTCGTCATACCTGCTGCCCATAATACCTCATTCATCATCAGTGGAAATCCTTTGATCAAAATAGCCTTCAGTTCCTCAAAAGGAATGCCGAATCCAGTATATGCGCCTTCCAGATAACGGTTCTTCGCCCGGTGGGTATGTGCCCAGATTACCACAATCAGTGCCTCGATATAGCGTGCGATCACGGTAGCAAGCGCCGCTCCCTGTACCCCCAGCTCCGGCAACGGTCCGATGCCGAAGATCAACAGATAATCCAGCAAAGCATTGGTTCCTACCGCCACAAAACTGGCCAGCATCGGAATAAAAGTCTGTCCGGTTTCTTTGATATTGGTAGCATACGACTGATTGATTGCAAACGGGATCAATCCTACCATCATGATTGCCAGATATTCCAGTCCATATTGCAATGCTACATCGGTAGCACCGTTTCCCACCGTATCCGTCAGATACAGGGAAATCAGCGCGGATCCCCTGGTCAGGAACAGCAGAATTGCCCCACAGGTCACCAATATCGTGGCATACAGCTTAAACCGGAAGGAAAACATATGTCCCTCATGGTTTCCCTTGCCAAAATACTGCGCCCCGAAAATACTTGCTGCGGACACTGCTCCGAAAATTGCAAGATTGTATACAAAAACCAGCTGGTTCACGATGGCAACACCGGACATCTGCTCTGTGCCCAACTGCCCCACCATAATATTATCCAGAAAACTTACCAGATTCGTAATTGCATTTTGCAGGATCATGGGAATTGCCAGCAATAAATATCTGCGATAGAAGTCCCAGTCTCCGATATATTTTTTTTTAAATTTTGTAATCATAATTTTCCTCTGTTTTCTATGTATTTTCTATATAGTATTTCACGAAATTGTGTCTTGTCCCGATTATTGTTTCTTTTGTTTATTGTTCCTTGTCTTGCTTATTTCTCGTTTTTATCGTTTCTTACTACATTATTCTACATTATTTCCTGTTTTGCTTTTTACTTTATTTTGAGACCCTGCACTTTAAAATACATTATCTTTCCAGGATCTTCCAAGCACATGAAACGGTGCTGTCAGATTCTGTTTTTTATCCTTGTGGCATCGTGCCGTGAACCTTTTTTCTGACAAAATAGAAGCACACCGCCTGCAGCAATATCGTTACCGACCAGGATGCCGGATAGGACAAAAACAGCACCATCAGAGATCTGTGCGCAGGGAAGACTACGTAGAGCCAGAAGATTCTCGTCCCGACGGTTCCGATGATTGACAAAATCATAGGAACCAAAGACCGTCCCATTCCACGCATCGCTCCGGGGATCAGATCCATGATACCGCAGAGAAAATAAGTCAGTGTGGTATACCATAAAATCTCTGTTCCGCAGGCGATTACATCTGCTTCCGTTGTATAGATATGAAGCAGCTGTGGACCAAAAAGGTTAGCACTGACTCCCAATGTTACCGCTACGATCACTGACAAGATCATGCAATCAACCAGCACCCGGTCCATACGTTTTTTCTTACCGGCTCCATAGTTCTGACTGGTGAAACTCATGCACGCCTGGGTGATGGAATTCACCGATACGAACAGGAAGCCAAAAATATTATTAGCCGCCGTATAGCCTGCCATGGCAACGGATCCAAAGGAATTCACCGAAGATTGCAGGAGGACATTAGAAAAATTAATTACGACACTCTGGATTCCGGCAGGGACACCCACCCGGAAAATCTGCAACAAATACTCCCATTTTATCCCCAGCTTTGCAATCAGCAGCCGGTAACAACTGTCCGTCCTAAACAGACACCATAAGACCAACACACAGGAGATGACCTGTGAAATCACCGTGGCGATGGCAACACCTGCCACTCCCATGGAAAATACAATCACCAGTACCAGATTCAGCCCCGCATTGACAGCGCCGGAAATGATCAGGAACAGAAGCGGTCGTTTCGTATCTCCCACAGCCCGCAGAATCGCGGCGCCATAATTGTACAGCATGAAAAAGGGCATGCCGCAGAAATAAATTTTCATATATAATGCCGCCTGATCAATGACATCTGCCGGTGTGTCCATCAGCTCCAGGGCTCCTCTCGCACAAAACAGCCCGACAAACACCATAACGATACCGCTGATCAAAGCAAATGTCATCGCCGTATGTACGGTCTCACTCATCTCCCGTTCTTTGCCTGCGGCGTAAAATCTTGCCGACAATACATTGGCCCCCAGTGAAACTCCGATGAACAGGTTCACAAACATGTTGATCAATGCCGTAGTAGACCCAACCGCCGCCAGTGCCTGGCTTCCGGTAAATCGTCCCACCACAATGATATCCACCGCATTAAACAATAACTGCAAAATACTGGACACCATCAGGGGAAAGGCAAAAGAAATCAGTTTATCCATAATTGTGCCATTGCACATATCTATTTCGTATTTATTTTTCTTCTGTATTGCTTCCATTTTTTGTTTCCCGTTTTCTATATCTGCTTATCGCAATAATTGCTACAATTAATGATTCTATCATATATTTTACGATATTTCTATTCCCCTTTTTATCAATAACTATGATATAATGAGCGTAGGCAATGAGCAGTGCGGTCACACGCATTATACAAAATGACTGCTTGCAGGCAATATTGTGTAATATGTGGGGACGATAGAGCGAAGCTCGGACATCCCGGGAACACAACGTGTTTCCGGGATGCACTGCAAGCTTATAATTTAATGAGTGCAAGAGAACACCAAGAAAGGAATCTTATCCCTATGAAATATGACGTAATCATTATCGGTGCCGGTCCCGGCGGTATTTTCTCCGCATACGAACTGGTACAACAGAATCCGGATCTGAAAATTGCTGTTTTCGAGTCCGGTCATCCCCTGGAAAAACGACACTGTCCCATCGACGGTGACAAGATCAAAAGCTGTATCAACTGCAAAAGCTGTTCTATTATGAGCGGTTTCGGCGGTGCCGGTGCTTTTTCCGACGGAAAATACAATATCACCAATGCCTTCGGCGGTACGCTGTACGAATACATCGGCAAAAGCCAGGCCATCGACCTGATGAAGTATGTCGATGACATCAATATGAAATTCGGCGGCGAAGGTACCAAGCTGTATTCCACCGCAGGTACTTCTTTCAAAAAGATCTGTATGCAGAACAAACTGAACCTCTTAGACGCTTCCGTACGTCACTTAGGTACCGATATTAACTTTATCGTATTGGAAAATCTGTACGCGGAATTAAAGGACAAGGTCACCTTTTATTTTGATACGCCGGTAAAAACGGTGGAGGCACTGGAGAACGGCTATCGCATCTGCTGTGAAAACGCTTCTTACGAGTGCGATCAATGTATCATTTCCGTCGGCCGCAGCGGCAGTAAATGGATGGAGCAGATCTGTAAGGATCTCGACATCAACACCAAGTCCAATCGTGTGGACATCGGTGTCCGGGTAGAATTGCCTGCTGTCATTTTCTCTCATCTGACAGACGAGCTGTATGAGAGCAAGATCGTGTACCGCACAGAAAAATTCGAAGATTCCGTGCGTACTTTCTGTATGAATCCGCATGGTATCGTGGTAAATGAGAACACAAACGGTATCGTCACGGTAAACGGCCACAGCTATGAAGGTGCCGATAAGCAGACGGAAAACACCAACTTTGCGCTCCTGGTAGCCAAGCATTTCTCCGAACCATTCAAGGACAGTAACGGCTACGGCGAAAGCATTGCACGTCTCTCCAATATGCTGGGCGGCGGTGTTATCGTACAGCGTTTCGGCGATCTGGTAAGAGGACGCCGCAGTAACGCAAAGCGTATTGCCGAAGGTATGGTGGAGCCTACCCTGTCTGCTACGCCCGGAGATTTGAGTCTGGTACTTCCCAAGCGTATCTTAGACGGCATTATCGAAATGATCTATGCTCTGGACAAGATTGCTCCCGGCACTGCCAACGACGACACCCTGTTATACGGCGTGGAAGTTAAATTTTATAATATGGAAGTCGAACTGGATGAACATCTGGAAAGCTGCCACAAGGGGTTATATATCATCGGTGACGGCAGCGGTGTGACGCATTCCCTGTCTCATGCATCCGCCAGCGGTGTCTACGTGGCAAGACAGATTGTAAAAGAATAAGCAGCAAAAATGATATCAGAAAGGAAGACCTATTGTATGACACAAAACGTTAAAATCATCTCCGACAGTACCTGCGATCTGTCAAAAGAATTAGTCGAAAAATATGATATCACTATCCTGCCTCTGCACATTCTGTTAGGCGAGACGGAATACCGTGATGGCGTAGACATCACGCCGGAAGAGATCTTCCGTTGGTCGGATGAAAACAAGACCACTCCCAAGACCTCCGCTCCCTCCCTTGCCGAAGCGATGGATGTGCTGAAGCCTTTTGTGGAGGAGAACCGTGAGATTATCTGTTTCTCCATTTCCGACAGTATGTCTACCTCCGGCAACGTCATGCGGCTGGCTGCGGAAGAATTGGAAGCCTCCGATAAAGTAACCGTGATCAATTCCGCAAATCTGTCCACCGGTATCGGTCTGCAGGTCATACAGGCTGCCATCCTGTCCGCCGAGGGCAAAACCGCTGCCGAAATTACTGCTGCGATTGAAGCGATCCGTCCGAAAGTACGTGCCAGCTTTGTCGTAGATACCTTAACTTATCTTCACCGCGGTGGCAGATGCAGTGCTGTAGCTGCTTTGACCGGCGGCATGCTGAAGCTCCATCCGAGGATCGTAGTCGTGGACGGTGCCATGGATGCCTCCAAAAAATACCGCGGAAAGCTTGGCTCCGTCATCCTCTCCTACACCAAAGATATGGAAGAGGATCTGAAAAATGCCGTGCCCGACAGAGTCTTCATCACGCACTCCGGCTGTGACCGCGAGATTGTGGAAACTGTTCGTTCCTATCTGGAAAGCCTCGGTATCTTTAACGAGATTCTGGAAACAAAAGCCGGCGGTGTCGTATCCAGCCACTGCGGTCCCGGTACCCTTGGCGTACTTTTCATTGCAAAATAAAAAACACCAGAAAGAGGTTTTTATGATCCGTTTTATATTTGTAGTATTGTTTGTTGTATTATTCCTGATCCTCTCCACGCCGCTGATGCTGGCAGAATGGATCATTGGCAAATTGAATCCTGATCTCAAGGACCGAAGCTCTCTGGCAATCGTCAACTGGGCATTCCGGTGGGTCATCCGCCTGGCCGGTACGAAAGTGATTGCTATCGGTGAGGAAAATATTCCGACAGATACCGCAGTATTATATGTCGGCAACCACCGCAGCTTTTTCGATGTGGTCTTAACCTATGTCCGTGTCCCCAGACCTACCGGCTATATCGCCAAAAAAGAGATGCTGAAATGGCCTTTGCTGAACATTTGGATGAAAGATCTGCACTGTCTCTTCCTTGACAGGCAGGATATCAAAGCTGGACTGAAGACGATCCTGACCGCCATTGATCAGGTGAAAAACGGTATTTCCATCTGTATTTTCCCGGAGGGCACCCGGAATAAGACGCAGGATACCTTCCTCCCGTTCCACGAGGGCAGCTTCAAAATTGCGGAAAAAGGAAATGTTCCCATCATTCCCATGACGATTGTGAACTCCGCTGCCATCTTTGAAGATCATTTTCCGAAAATAAAAAAGGCCACCGTAGTCATCGAATACGGTAAGCCTATTTACCCGAAGGATCTGGACAAGGAAACCCGTAAGAGCATGGGTACCTATGTACAGAATATCATCTCCGAAACCTATTTCAAAAATAAAGAACTCATCTGACTATTCCTGTTTATCCGCGAGGGAAACCTGCTGGGCAATCAAAAGAAGATAATCCGCAGCGCTTCCCTCTTCCGGATAGAAGCATACCGAATCTCTGTTCCGACCCATCAGATAATGCAGAAAATCTTCCAATAACTCCGTATACTGATAACTGTATAACACATAATTGGCACAGGATAATTCTTCCGCTTTTTTGAGCAGATCTTCCGTTCCGTTATTCACCGAAGTCACCGCCGCAATCATATTGTGTGACCGTTTCGCCAGTTCTTCGCCCTTGTCACGGATACTCTCCATAAACGCGGTACACAATTCCACATCTACCGGCTGCCTGGTGGCAAGATACGTCATCGAGCCGTACAAATACTCTGTTTCTTCCAGATAACTGGTATTGTCTTCAAAAAAGTCCTTGTACTCCAGGATCTGGTTCCGATAAGTTGCCAGCCCTGCGGCACGATACAGCTCTGTCAATGCCATGAACTTCTCCGCATCCCGTCCGGAGGTTGCCAGAATTTTTGTATACACAGCGGATGCATGCCGGAGGCATTGCGTGGCATACTGCACATCATATTTTTGATACAAATAGCCAAACTTTGCCATGACAGCTACGTAACACATCGTCTCCGGCTCCGGATTCACAGTGTCGTTTGCCGTTTTTTCCAGCCAGTCTGCCACGTCTTCCAGTAAATCCGGAATCTCATTTTCATTCTCATCAGGCAGCACCTGTGGATACCATTCGCATACTTCCAACAGCGTCATAATCTCATTTTCGTCAATGCTGCGTTCCCGACAGCGTTCACGGACCGTCCCACATAGTGTTTTCAATAATTCCTGATAATGATCTTCCCGAAGCGTAAAACGCAAGGACTGTCCCACGCTGTCACATTCCAGGTAAAATTCACCTTCCTGCTTATATTCCGTGAAATCTGCCGTTCCGATATATAAGCCCTGTTCTTCATTATATTCTTCCTGTTTTACAGTGCCTTCATACACGACGATATTGTCGTCCTGACGGACTAACCGGAAATGTTCCACAGGTTCTCTGCTTTTTATCACAGCCTGCTTCCCGGCAGCCGTCGCATATCCTTCCCGATCCACCAGTACATTCGGCGTATACGCAGGCATCGTATAGTTGATCACCGGCGTACTCTCCATTCCGGCGACACTGAGAGTGCCATGTCCGGTCTCTGCCACAGTACTGCCACAGGCCGTTATCCCTATGCAATTGCTCAATAACAGCAGAGCCACAAACCCTGCATATTTTCTCCTGTGTCTCAAAACATTCCTCCGCCTATTTCCCGGGAAGATTGCAATATACAATCTGTCCATCAATAATAGTATAAAGGGTACGCGTAAAAATTTCCATAGGATTTCCGTCAAAAATAGCAATGTCGGCGTCTTTCCCCACTTCCAGACTGCCGATACGGTCTGCCACGCCGCAGATCCTCGCCGGATAGATTGTAATTGCCCGGAACCCTTCTTCCATAGGAAGTCCGGCTTTTACCGCCAGACCTGCACACAATGGCAGTGTCTGAATCTGTGATACCGGATGATCGGTTGTGATTGCTATGGGAACGCCTGCATGATTTAAGATTCCAGCAGTTTTAAAGGACATATTCCGGACTTCTATCTTATTCCGGCAGGTCAGGTCGGGACCTACGATCGCAGGATATCCTTCTTTCGCCAGCTCTTCTGCCACCAGATGCCCTTCCGAGCAGTGGTCTAACGTCATCCGCACACCGAATTCTTTAGCAATGCGGATTGCTGTAAAAATATCATCCACACGGTGTACGTGCGCTTTGAGTGGAATCTCTCCCCGAAGAACCGGCAGATAACATTCCTTTTCGAAATCCGTTTCAAAATATTCCCCCTGCTCCTGTGCCTGCTTTTTGCGATGCAGATATTCTCTGCTTTCCCACAGTTCCCTACGCAGCATCGCCGCAATGGACATCCTCGTTGCCGGGCTCTTGTTCTGTCCGGAATAATTGACCTTCGGATTCTCTCCGAAAGCTACTTTCATAGCCGCCGGTGCCTTGATCACCAGGTCATCGATACGCCGTCCCTTCGTCTTCACCATGGCAAACTGACCGCCTACGACATTCGAACTTCCCGGTCCGATCATGGCTGCGGTAATTCCGGCACGAACAGCATCGCCAAATGCCGCATCCATAGGATTAATGGCATCGATGGCACGCAGAGCCGGGGTCAGGGGATCCACCGTCTCGTTGCAGTCATCCCCTTCCGTGCTCTTTTTTTCTTCCATAATGCCCATGTGGCAATGTGCTTCAATGATGCCGGGCATGATCAGCGCATTTTTAGCGACAATGACCTGCTCTCCTGCTTCCGGTCGCAGGCTCACCTCGCCTTTCGCGCCCACTTCGGCTATCTTGCCGTTTTGAATCCGCAGAATCCCTTCGGGGATCTCTCTCCCTGCCATCGTCAGGATCCTGCCGCCTATAATATACATCAGCGGAACAACGCCTCCCCATTCACAGGCTCCCCGTCATGGGTCAGGGAGAAATACAGGTTGCTTCCCTCTGCGCTGTAATATTTGGTAGGTGCTGCCACACTTCCGATTTTCTCTCCGGGATTTACATAAGAATTCTCTTTTACGGCAATATCCGCAAGCTGACCATAGGTCGCCACATATCCGTCCCCCAGATCCAGGGAAACCGCTTTTCCGATTTCTTCGTTTTCAAAGACAGAAGTCACTTTGCCGGGAGCACAGGCAATTGCGTCCGTACCCTCTGCTGCAGAAAAAATCGTCGCCGGGTTGTATTTGTACTGATCCAGCGTAGCAAAATAAATGCTCTGATTCATGGAATAATGCATCAGGATGTCGCTTTGTACCGGTTGCTGCAGCCCATCCTCTTCCGAAAAGTGTAATGGTTTCTCTTTCGCAGAAAGCAAAGTCTCCTGATCCGTAAGACCCGGAATCTCCACGTGTCCGGAACCTACCTCCTGGGGCAGATAATCCAGGTCATCTTCCGTCACCGGCTGTCCGGCACTGATCTTGTCGACGGAATTATTTGCTGTCAGCCCCGGAATCTTTTCTTCCTCTTTTAACAGATGTTCTTCCGACTCCCGGTTCTCCGAGATTTCCTGCATCTTATTCTCTGCATTGTTCTCTAACGCAGTGAAGTCCAAGGTATAACCATCATCCTTAGACTCCACGTTCTGCCCCTGCATATAGATCCCTGTCATGGTCAACGCTGCCAGAACAAAGACCGAAGAGGCTAACATTATAATACGTTCTTTGTGAATACCGCTCTTTTTATTTCTTCTCATATCTTATCCGCATCCTTCCTGTTCCCTGAATCAACGATTGCTTACATCTTCAAACCAATTTTCCTGGTTTATTCTATAGTCTTGCCCGATTCAAAGGTTTTATGCAGAATGCATTCGATACGATTCTTACAGTTATTTCTAATTTTGTAACTATTCAGAGTTCCTTTTTATGTTTATGCTTCTGCCGCATAGGCAGCCAGATCGACGTGCTGCACAGTTCCCACGTTTCCGTTTTCATATAAAAAGATGCCTGTTTTCCTGATCACGCCACGGGTACGGTTTGCACTGTCATCTCCCTGTGCAGGCAATGTGCCTGCCTCTGCTGCGCTTCCTTTTCCATTTACTGTAAATTCCGTGGAAACATTTTGCAGACAAATGGCACCGACACCCTTGTCGGAAAGCTTGTACAGTACATCATTGCCATTTTCATCCTTGCACCAGATTTTTAAGTTTGACCAGATTGCATCATTTTCGTCGATCCAGCCGTTGCCATCCTCATCATACTGTGCCAGGTCTGTAAAACCGTCACCGTTTTGTGTGCCGAACAGTTCGCTGCCGTCATTGATGATACCGTCTCCGTTTTTATCCAGTGCCAGATAGCCGTTGCCGCCTTTCAGCATCGAAATCTCTTCCTCTTTGCCGTCTGCATCCAGGTCAAAATAGAACGTCTGATCCGACAGTTCTGTCGCATCGGTATCCAGGTTGATCACCAGCGGATCGCACAGGGTAAATTGTGCGACGTTCAGTTCCTCTCTATAGTATTCCTCACATCTGCGGCTCATATTTACATTGATATTAAAATTGATCTCTCTGCCGTCCTTCGTTCGTACCGTTCCCACGGTGGAGAAGCTGGTGTCTTCCTGTTCCGTACGAAAAGATTCTCCCACATAGTTCAGTACTCTCAGGCGTGCTGCGGATGACTTTATCACACTACTGGAATGATTCTGTTGTGAGCTTCCGGACAGTCCTTCGGCGTTTCCGTTGTTTTTTGACGCTTTCTGTCCATTCGCATCAACATACTGGCTGTTATCCTGTGTACCGGTACCTGTACTCCATGCGTTTGCCGTCTGCGTCCCACCGCTGCTCCAACCGTTTTCCTGCATCCAGTCGCGCAACGTATGGTTTTTCGACGGGAATAACAGATCAAAAATATAACGTACTGTATATTCCCGGATGGTAGCTATTGTCTGCTCCCCGGCACTGCTTCGCATATCCAGTCTCGCATAAGATACCATAAAACGGCTCTGCCATTCTTTGGCAGTCGCAAGATACGCATTTTCTGCCGTGTTCTCCTGCCCTGCCTCTGTGTTCTGTGCTGTATTCTGTTCTGTGTCTCCTCCTGCGGCAGTCTTCTGCCCCTGCGCGGATACATCTGTCAGACCTGCCTGATAATCCATTATCTCAAAACGTCTGACGCTTGTCTTAGAAGTATGATAACTTCTGGCGGAATCCATTCCTATGTTTGCGGAATCAATTCTCAAATTTGTAATTTTCTCCTTTCCCCGACCTCACCGTATACAGGGCGCGCTTCCTGCATATTTCCCACTTCATTGTTCACCCAAATGTGAATGTTGTGTTCTCAATCCTGCCACAGATTCTGCTTTCTGTGCTAACGCTTGTACAGAATCCACAGTACGGCGAAAATGAAATGTGAAATAAAAAAATGGTAACAAAGCAGTTTCGCTTACTGCCCGGTTACCATCCGTGGTGTCATGATGCAATTGTAATTCATACGATGCAACTTTTCAGGTCGTCACTCCATAAAAAATAACAGGGAAGCGACCGGCCTTGCCGCCTCTCTGTTATTTATATCGTCCGCAGCGGACTTTTTATTTAGTCTAAATACAAAAAGTGCATATTGCGTATTGCATCGTGTACTCCGTTTACTGCTGTGTGGGTGCGGTGGGAGCGCCGGGTGCGGGAGGCACTGGTTTGCCGGCTGCTTTCAGCTTTGCTGCGATCATGCCGGCTACCATCTCTCTGGTAACGACGATGTTGCCGCCGAAAGGATTGATCACAAATCCCAGTGCCGGGCTGATATTACCCTGTGCGTCTTTCCGCAGCAGCATTCCTGCATAATCATCAAAATTCATAGCAAAAGTCTGCTGATTTTCCTCGTCTCTCCACTTTTTCAGTTCTGTCCAGTCTGTGAAAGCCATGAAGAACTTTCTGCCATCCTCGGTGGACAGCATCGGGAACTGTATCTTGGCATCTCTGGCGATCTTCACCTGTCCCTTTTCATCGGGCTGCGGTACGGGATCAATGACTACCGGTGCCAGGAATTTTGCTTTCTGTAGTTCGTCCAGGAACATCTGTCTGTGTTCCGGCGTGTCCTCTGCCTTTAATAATTCGATAGATCCCACCATCATGGGGTTGGATACCGGTTTGTTAAATTCCATAATCTGTTCATCTCCTTACAACATCTTGCTGTAACCGTTCTGTTTTGTTAACTCGTTCTGCTTTCTTTCCAGAACGGCTACACTTCCAGATGTCTGAATTTTTTATATATTTACACTCTGTTGTAATTAATCAGGCAGCCCTTCAGGATGATCTGACGTTCTTCATCGGTCAGTTCACCGAGCTTCAGGGAGAATTCCTTCATGCCCTCTCCGGGTGTTACCACATACGCCCTGATCTCTTCTGCCTTATCTTCCACGGCTTTCTTGATGCCGGGGATAAACAGGTAATCCAGATTCTTGAAAGGCAGGTCGCCGGGCGTTATCAGGAAAGGAAGCATACCCCAGTTGATCAGGTTGGAACGATAACGCTTGGTCGCATACTCGTTGGCAATATTGGCCCAGCCGCCCAGTACCTTCTGACAGGAAGCAGCCTGTTCACGGGCAGAGCCGTCACCGGGCTTCACTGCGAAGATAGTGGAACCGAAGCCTGTATTTTCGCTGCTTGCATCTGCAAACTTCTGCTTTACCTCACCCATGACATCCTTCAGTACCGGAACCGCTTCGCAGGGATGTCCGCCGTTCATACGCTCTTTCTCTGCCTTCTGGATCTCTTTCGCACGTCCTACGTACTGCGGATCCTTACGGCTTAAGGTGAACTCTGCCAGTCCCAGAGGATTGGAACGATAGGAAGAGGTCTCACCGGAAGGGATCAGTTCATCGGTCGTGGTAACCGGATCGTGGATCTCGGATACTACCTGTAATACCAGATTCTCAGGCAGTGCGCCCATAGCCGGCCAGTCCTTGATATTCGGGCCGAACTGGATCTCTACGCTCTCATCTGCCACACCGTGGGAATCAAATACACGGTTCTTGTAAATATTGCTGTCAAAGTGATACTTATATTTTCCGAAATCTCCGTCAAACTCTGTCGCAGGAGTCAGCACACCCTTGTTGGCTGCAGTAGCGGCAATGGAACGGGCATCCATCAATGCTACGGAAGCAATCTGACCGTTCTGCAGCTTGGAGCCTTCACGGTTCGGGAAGTTTCTGGTAGAGTGACGGATACTGAAGGCATTGTTGGCAGGCGTATCACCGGCTCCGAAGCAGGGACCGCAGAACGCTGTCTTCATGACCGCACCGGTCTCTAAGATGGTAGCGGCACAGCCGTTGCGGATCAGTTCCATGTACACCGGCATGGATGCGGGATATACACTTAAGGTAAACTCATCTGCACCGATGTATCTTCCCTTCAGGATGTCTGCTGCCGCACAGATATTCTCAAATCCGCCGCCGGCACAGCCTGCGATGATACCCTGATCTACGATGAACTTACCGTTCTTTACTTTATTTTTCAATGTGAAATCCACGGCGCCGTCCAGACTTACCTTGGCACGCTTCTCGGTCTCATCCAGAATATCCATCAGGTTCGCATTCAGCTCTTCGATGGTATAGGTGTTGCTGGGATGGAACGGCATAGCGATCATGGGACGGACCTTGTCCAGATCTACCTCAATGAGTCCGTCATAGTATGCCACCTGTCCGGGATTCAATTCCTTGTAATCTTCAGTACGTCCGTGGATCTCATAGAACTCGCGGATCTGATTGTCTGTCTTCCAGATAGAGGACAGGCAGGTAGTCTCTGTGGTCATGACATCAATGCCGATACGGAAATCAGCACTTAAAGAAGCCACGCCGGGACCTACGAATTCCATTACTTTATTTTTCACATAGCCGTTTTTGAATACTGCGCCGATAATAGCCAGTGCCACGTCCTGAGGGCCTACACCCTTCACGGGAGCACCTTTCAGATATACGGCTACCACGCCGGGCATGTTGATATCATAAGTCTGGTTCAGCAGCTGTTTTACCAGCTCCGGTCCGCCCTCGCCCATAGCCATGGTACCCAGGGCACCGTAACGGGTGTGGGAATCAGAACCCAGGATCATCTTGCCGCCGCCGGCAAGCATCTCTCTGGCAAACTGGTGAATGACTGCCTGATGAGGGGGTACATAGACTCCGCCGTATTTTTTCGCACAGGTCAGGCCAAACATGTGGTCATCCTCGTTGATGGTACCGCCTACGGCACACAGAGAGTTATGACAGTTGGTCAGTACATAGGGCATAGGGAACTTCTGCAGTCCGGATGCTCTCGCGGTCTGGATAATACCTACAAAGGTAATGTCATGGCTGGTAAGCTTATCAAAACGGATCTTCAGCTTATCCATATTGCCGGAGGTATTATGCTCCGCCAAAATATCGTAAGCCATGGTGTTTTTCGCTGCTTCTTCTTTGGAGACCGTCCTGCCGGTCTTCGCCTGTATCTGACTGGCTGCTTCCGGAGTATCCGCTACAATGTCCGTACCGTTTACCAGATAAGCGCCGCCCTGTGTTAACTGAATCATGCTCATCCTCCTGTGATTCCTCTTTTTGTGCATAACGCAGGCATTTATTGTCACCGCCCGCTGCCATCCCTCCGGGCAGCGACACGTCATTTATGCACTTCTTCTATTATACTGGATTGTTTTCGCAGATGCAATGATCTTATGGGATGTTTTTACTGCTGTACTACGCTAAATTATTTTTGATGTTCTGCTGAAAATAGCTGCTATAAAAAAGACATGACCCATGAAGTCATGCCTTTTTTATATACCATGATTATATATTTCAAATTATTCCTCATATCCGTTGGGATTGTTCTTCTGCCATCTCCAGGAATCTTCGCACATCTCCTTGATGCCGTTCTCAGCCTTCCAGCCAAGCTCCTTCTCTGCCAGGGAAGCGTCGGAATAGCAGGTAGCGATATCGCCTGCACGACGGGGTTTGATCACATAAGGGATCTTCACGCCGGTAGCTGCTTCGAAGTTCTTTACAATATCCAGAACGCTGTAGCCGACGCCGGTTCCCAGATTGTAGATCTTCAGTCCCGCATTCTCCTCGATCTTCTTCAGAGCCTTTACATGACCCTTTGCCAGATCTACGACATGGATGTAGTCACGTACACCGGTCCCGTCGGGGGTATCGTAATCGTCACCGAAGACACCCAGCTCTTTCAGCTTGCCGACTGCAACCTGTGTGATGTAAGGCATCAGATTGTTCGGGATACCGTTAGGGTTCTCGCCGATGGTTCCGCTCTTGTGTGCTCCGATGGGGTTGAAGTAACGAAGCAGGATCACGTTCCATTCAGGATCTGCTTTCTGGATGTCAGTCAGGATCTGCTCCAACATGGATTTGGTCCAGCCGTAAGGGTTGGTGCACTGTCCCTTGGGGCATTCCTCTGTGATGGGAACAAATGCGGGATTACCGTATACGGTAGCGCTGGAAGAGAAGATGATGCTCTTCACACCGTGTTTTCTCATAACATCTACCAGAGTCAATGTACCTGCAATATTGTTCTCGTAATATTCCCAGGGCTTCTGTACGGACTCGCCGACTGCCTTCAGTCCTGCAAAATGAATGACTGCATCGATTTTCTCTTTTGTGAAGATTTCTTCCAGAGCTTCACGATCCAGAATATCTGCTTTATAAAAAGGAACCTTTTTGCCGGTGATGGCTTCTACTCTGGGGATCACCTTTTCACTTGCATTGCAGAGATTGTCCAATACTACAACATCATAGCCTGCCTGCTGTAATTCTACTACGGTATGACTGCCGATGAATCCGGCACCGCCTGTTACCAAAATTCTCATACACTCTCTCCTGTCCGCCGTGCAATATACAATACCTTTTGTTTACTGCAACAGCTATACAACTAATCTCATCCAATGGATATGGATGAAACAACTTCTTTATTTCTTACGGTATCAGCTTACTGTAATTCCATAAGATTCTCAATAACCTTATGTTATAAGAACCTGTCGAAATGTTTACAGTACCACTCCGTTTTCGGTAAGCAGCTCTCTGGCGCTCTCCACAGAATCCACACCGGTCTTGTTCTTGATAGGAGCGAATTCCTTTCTTCTGACTACTTCGAAGGGCAGACAGCTGTCCATCTGATGGATCATATCCAGTACCAGACTCTCGAATTTATAACCGTTGGGGCTTTCCGGCTTCACCGGTTCTCCGTTCTCATCCAGATAGGGGATCTTCTTCTCCACGATGTGCAGAGGCATCTTCTCTTCCATGATTTTCTCAAGATCCTGTACCTTGAAAAGATAGTTCAGGATTACGCCGTAGTTGTAAGCAGGCTCACCCTTTTCATCCTTCGCATTCATCAGTTCATCCGTTAACTCATAGTATTCCACGATGGAAGGTCTGCCGTCCTCGAGGCACATGACGCCCACCTTCTCATCCGGTGCATTCTTGCGGACCACCTTGGAACCAACGACGCATTTTTTCTGAATCGTTGCACCGATAAAGCAAGGGTCTGCGATACGCTGCAATACGTTGTCCACAGCAAATACGTTGATCCACTCAATGCCTTCGTTATGTACAATATCCAGCATACCGTTATTTTTCATGGAAATAAACCAGCCGCCATTGCCGTTGGGGGAAGTGGAAAGCTTGCCCTTCTCCTCCAGATAAATCTTGCCTTCATAATCGGTTGCCGCTGCCATCTCCTGTTTGAAGAAGTGGACATAATCCGCGTTGTATCCGAAGAAATCATGCTCTTTTAAAAATGCGATCGTTGCGTCATTGTTCTTATCGCTGGTCATCACAAACAGATGGATCCAGCTGTCTGCCTGATGCACGACTTCCATCAGGTTATTGATGAGGCACTCAAAAATGTACAGTTCATGGGTCAGACCCACATTGTACATGCCCTTGGGATTATCGGAACCCAGTCTGGTTCCCATGCCTCCGGCAAGGAGAACTGCTGCTACCTTTCCCTGTTTAATTGCGTCAATACCCGTCCTTGTAAAGCTGTCACGATTTGCCGCGATCTCGTCCAACTGCATTGCGGCAAGCGGCGTGATCACTCCTTTTTTCGCCAGATCGTCCTTGTGCTTACAAGCCTCCAGGATACTCATATCCGTAGCTTCGATCTGATCCAGAATCCCCTGCTTCTCTTCCTCGGTAAGCTCCCCGTAATACTTCAGAACATGTTCCTGACCATACTTGGCAAGCTTCTCCTTAGCCTGTTCCAGTGTCATACTCATATTCCTACCTCCGTTTTATTTTCTACGACTATTTTTCTCTGAGCAACAGTCAATTTTCTCTATTATACTTGATATTCCCTATGATTGCAAACCTAACTCCCGGGATCGTTCCCGCCCTGTTAAGATCTTGTAAATATGTTGCTAAGATTCTGTAAATAATCCGACAAAATGGTGTTAAGGGTCGCTCAAAACTATTCACCCGGGGGTATCTGTTTACTATAATACGGTATGTGAAGTTTTTAAGATCTTCATCGAATGTTGTACAGAATGACAGAAAGTTGAGGAATTCATTATGAATATTGGAATTTTAATCATTGCAATCGTAGGCGGTGTTACCGGACTTTTATCCACAGCATATCTGGCAGTCAGTTTCCCTGCTGTGATCCTGTGGAAGCTCTATCGCAGAGTGGTTCACAGAATTCCTGTCACCCAATAGTAATCAGTCAGCTACAAACACTTTCCCTCTAAAAAGGACCCGGAAGCTTTTGCCCGGGTCCCTTGTCGTATTCACTATTCTGTTTTACTCCTGCACCGGTTCCCGATTTTCATCCACCAAGGTCGCAGTTACTGTAATTCCCTCCGGTGCATTTTCTGCGCAGATCACCAGGTAGAACATCTCCTCTTCTTCGTCTACGATATATTCTGAAGGATCTTCGATCTTATACACGGAGAAGCCTTCCGGATACTGCTGCATCTCCAGGAATCCTCTCTCTAAAAGGGCTTCATGATAAGCTTCTTTTACTGCCTCGCTGTCTCCGCAGGTATAGGTCTTCGCGGAAGCAAATCTGCCTTCCTCACTGTCCGTCTCCGTGAGACCTTCCAACACGTCATCCGGATATACAATATCCTGTTTCACGGCTTCCAGATATTCCGATGACCTGCCGACGCTCTGCCAGAGCTCCAGGGTTTCTTTTCCGTCCTCGGAACAGATCATGAGCACCAGGCTGAAAGCCAGTATAATCCCGTAGATGCCCAGGGCTGCTGCCAGTATTTTGGCATAGGGGTTCTCCGGCTGTCCCAGATTCGTATAGGATGTGATGATCCAGCCGAAATTCCGGTAATCCACTGCTGCATTACAGTAGTCACATACTCCGCCGCCTAAGATATCCACACTGCCACCGCAGTTCGGGCATTTATATTCCCGAAGCGCCTTGCCCTGCTGTGTCACGATCCCCTGTCTGCCTTCCAGCTCCAGCCGCAGCTTCTCATACCGGTTGCGAATTTTACTACCCGTATCCTGTGTCAGGCGCATTTTCACTTCCACGCGCAATCTGTACCGGTCCTCCACTGCTTCCGCTTCCAGAAAATGCACGCCGCAGATGCAGCAATCCACCACATTCTGATACCGCTCCACCGTACCTGTCAGATCACAGGCTGCGAAAAAGCGCACCTGCTCTGCGGTATCTGCCATGTGGATCATCCGTAGCTGGTACTCCAGATTCTGCAGGAAATTACCTGTGGAAACTTGGGGGATCAGAGCCTTTACTTTTGACTCGTCCTGAATCTTCGGCTTTCTATGTTTCTCCATTACAACAAGCATTACTATGAATATGATCGCCATGAAAAACAGAGATTGGAAAAACACCGGGGCAAATCCGATGCCAAGCATCATTGCCGCTGCCGCTTTGACTGCGTTATAACCATTTCTCCCCAAAGCCAGCAACAAAAACATAATGCCGCCCGCACAGATCGCCAGCAGTGCAAGGGCAGCCGCTACGATTCCTACTGTCACTCCGGCTTTGATAAAGTTGGAAATGCTTTTCTGCCTTGCGTCCTCTTCCAGCGAAAAACCGGATACTTTCGTCTCGAAGTCACTGACCAGAAACTTTGCTCCGCAGGCATCACAGCCATCGATATAGCTGGATAATTTTCCTTCATGACCACAGTTGGGGCAGATTGCCATATCCCCCTGCACATCCGCTTTCAAAAAGTTAGCTTCCACGATCTCCGGTGTCTTCAGGGTCGCGATTTTTTTCCCTTTGCGGTAATAGGTACGTCTCATCTTCACGGCTTTGGTCCGGTGGCAGGTGTAATCATAGCCGTCCTTTTTCGGTCCATCGTAATCCGCAGGCCGCACCGGTTCCTGCATCTCCATATCCACCGTCAGGTCCCGCTGCTGTAATCTTTTCCCACTCAGCCGGAGACTCTGCCAGAAAGGCTGTGTCGTCTGTTCCATCAGGGTCTGCTCTGCTTTTGCATTTCCCTGATAGAAGGCTTTCAGTGCCCCGTAAAAGTCTGCTGTACGTCCTTCGATCTCTTTCCGTGCCTCATTCAGAAACTCTGTTGCCATCCTATTCTCCCCTCACAAATGTAATACGCGATATGTATTCATTATATAAGGTCTTTTCCGGCATTTCAAGATGCCTTTCCGTATAGAAATGATTGACTGCCCGAACATCTAGTGCTGATGGAGATATTTTTCTCTGGTAGCCAGTCCGCCCCGGATATGTCGTTCAGACTTGTTGATATCCAGAACCTTTCTTGCCTGCTTCGCCAACGACGGATTCACCTGCATCAGCCGCTCCGTTACGTCCTTATGTATGGTTGTGACAAATTGGAGCGGTTTTTATGTGACTGCTCATTTTGTTTACGTTTAATTTGTTTGCCGAATCATCATTGTTTTCTTCGGAATTCTCTGTTCCTTCAATCAACACAGCTTCATCCAGTCCTAAATCACCAATTAGCCGAAGGTAAATATCAACATTCCCTTCCTTGTCCACTTCGATTTTCTGAATCAGGCGCTTCAACTGTGCATTTGTCATTTCATGAACATCTGTGATATCCTCCAGTTGCTTGAATGTGCTGTTCAAAATTGCTTCCAGTTGTTCTCCCTTGGTCAGATGATAAGAGACCATTTTCAGTTCATTCTCCAACCGTTCAATCTCTTTTCGCATCCCACCGATTTTCTCATTTAATTCCTCTCTGGAAATCAAATCATCGGTATACATGTCCATGTATTTTTCACGGGATTTGCGAAGTTTGTTCAATTCTGTATTTAGCTGCTTTTCATACTCAATATTTTCATCTTTTGCTTTATATACCCGCTGAAATTCTTTAATCACATAATTGATTACTTTTTTCTTCTTACTAAGAATCTCTTGAAAATACTCCTGTAGTGCCTGAATCAATTCTTCCTCATCTACCGTCACTGCATTCGGGCAGCTATCCGCACCTTTCCCATTATGCCCGGAACACACCCAACGCACATAGGTATTCTTGTATTGGCGAACCGTTCTGCGAAAAGACCAACCGCACTCCTTGCATTTAATCAATGTAGAGAATAAATATTTGTTACTCTGTCGCTCATGCGTAATTTTGAAGGAGTCATGACGACCTTTTAAAATATCCTGTGCTTTGTCAAAGACTTCTTCCTCAATAATCCGAAGTTCCGGTCGAATCGTAACAAGCCATTCTGATTCATCCTTTTCCTTTCTCTGACCGGTCAGAAAATCTGCAATCTCTTCTTTGCCGTTGATAATCTTTCCCGTGTATATCTCGTTGGTCAGGATTCGACAGACAGCGTTCTGGCTCCAGTTGTTGCCACGCTTGGTCTTGATGCCTCGTTCATTGAGCATATTCGCAATCTTCGATCCGCCATAGCCTTCCTCTGTATACCACTGAAAAATCTGACGAATTGCCATTGCCTCGTTCTCATTGATAGAAAGGTTAAAATAGTCACCAATCGTCTTATCATAGCCAAAAACGATATTCGGAACACGTCCCTTTTCTGCATTCATCTTCTTACCAAATTTAATACGCTTGGATGTGTTGGCACTTTCCTCCTGAGCTAATGCCCCAAAGATAGTTAAGACAAATTCGCTGTTTCCCATACTGGTCATGTTGGCGGTCAGGAACTGTGTTTCGATACCAAGAGATTTCAATTTTCGGACACTTTGTAAAAGGTCAACCGTGTTCCTGGCAAATCGGGAAATGTCCTTTACTACCACCATATCGAACAAGCCCTTTTCTGCATCTGCAAGCATACGTTGAAATTCCTTACGATTCTTGATTTTAGTTCCGGAAATACCTTCATCTGCATATAGTTTAATAAGGTTGTCCCCGGTGCGTTTTGTATATTCTAAGAAGAACTCTTTTTGAGTCTCGAGACTGTTGAGCTGATCGGATTTATCTGTGGATACACGGCAATATGCGGCGATGTTCATATTGGTCAGCCTTTCTGTTAGAACTATGGCATTCTGTTACAACCATAGTGTTTTCCTTATTAAAAATTTGATATATACTAGAAAAGCCTCTATTCTATAAAATAGTGGCTTTTCAGTTTTTAGTTTTCTCGATTCCAATTTGGGTAATCAATAATCATTATAATTTCTTGAACAGTTTGACGTAATTCAAACCTAAAGTCGTTCATATCACTCTTTTTTGCCAAAAATCGCCTATTATGAGCACTTAGGTCGCCATATTTTTTTACTTTTTTAATATGCGTTTCTAAATTTCTACTAACATTCCATTTATCAGAGCCAGCAAATTGTGGAATCAGATCACTTAAATAGAAAAACTGTCCATTATTATCTTTAATATTTCCGTCTATTCCATACCTTTCAAAGCATTCAATAATTAATGTCTCAACAAGTTTTCGCATCATCACTAATGCTGCATCATACAAATAGCACACATAACATTGATTCATCTGTTTAGCTGTCAATTTTATATAATATGGTGCAGTATCAAGTATATCTAATGGTAGCAATTCATCTGTTACCACTACTTCAACTTCTTCTAACACTTCATTTTTTACTTTATCAACTATACTCCTCTCTAAAATATACCCATTTCTAGTTTTTAGAAAAAAAGCATTTTTCCCTTTTGCATGGTTTGACAGATATGCTGGAATATTTGAATATGGTTTAATGTGTAATTTCATATAACTCTCTTCAATTTGCCTTGGCTGCACCTGTTGAATATTTTCAATATACAACCAATAATATGCAAAATAGACTATCATATCGCTGTTTGTCTTTTTTAAAAACTCTGGTATCTTTCGAATAAAGTCTTCTAATTTATCGTCCATTACTTATCCATCCCTTACATATCTCTTTCAACATGATCTTCCCCTATATGATTTATTTTAAATTTATTAGGCTCCGGAGAAACAAAATAACTCTTTCTGTTTTTAGCATTCAATAAAGCTTGATTTATATTAAAACTTGCGCTCTCACCCAAAGTTCGTAATACAGTAAATATTGTATCTTTATCTACCTCATCAATGCCCTTTGCATCCTTTAACCATTTAGCAATAACTACCACTTTATCCTGATTATTTGACGAAGTGTGTGTTGTATAAAATTCGGCACATGCATCTCGTTCTTCCTGACTTAGGTTTAGTTCTACTAAATTATACGCTTCTGATGTATTATTTTTAGACTTAGCACCCTTTTTCTTTCCCCCTTTCGTACTTCCATTGGCAATCTCACCACAAACTATTTTTTTTGCTAATTCAATACCCTTTTTTTCAATTCTAAAATCATTTTCATTAACCGCAGATATCATTTTATCTGAAATTAAGTTTTTTACATTGCTTGCAAAATTTTTATTTCTCGCATCAGTATATCGGTTTGTCTCTTTATAGCATTGTCTCAAATCTTCTCTAGAAAAAATATGTGTTCCTTGTTGTGATTTATAAAATGCGTAGACTAATATCCACTCACTTTCAGTACGCGGTCCACCTATCAGAACCACATTTGTCAATGTTGGTATTTCCTTGGTTGCAATCTCTTCACAATTGCTCTCATCTACGTTTATATGGTTTTCCGATTGATTCCCTACTTCATCTGTGTTCGAAAGCGATTTTTCTGTCTTTCTTCCATATTCATTCATTTGCCCCATGCCACTATCCTTTAAAGACTCAAAAATTTCTTTCACACTTTCTGCTTCTCCCTCTAATTCAATGACCATATCATTCCATGTTACCTTAATTTTCAATTCGCTCATAATAATATTCCTTTCTTTTGCTTTTAATCTCCCCCACCAACCTATGCACCGTCGTCCCCGGACACATCTCTGATGGTTTCTTTTTACCTTCATGTTCGCACTGTTCCAACTTCTGCTGTGCTATCCGTATTGCCTTTTCCTCATTTCCCACACGACAAATTTTTTCATACATCTTTTCATCTGCTTTAGAATACTTCTGTCCCGTCTTGCTCTCATATACTCGTCCAAATTCAGAACAGCATGTCCATGAATTCTGGATTGTCGGCATGACACCAAAATAAGCATACATCCATATTTCAAAGCACGGATTGGACCACCCTACTTGTATCCCCTTTTTCTCTGCCTCGGAAATAATTTCATCAAATCCTATCACTTGATCTCTGTCAAACACAATCCAAGGAATACGATATTGAGCCTCATAGGCTGTTAGCTCCAAGCATTTATCAATCATGCTTCTTGTCTTTGTTTCTACGACCTTAATGACAAGTTTGTTTCTAACTTCTTCCGGCAATGATTGATGCAATCCTGTAAAAAAGCAACGTTCTGTCCCTTCTGTGTCTGTAACGATTAAGTAATATCCCAATTCCGGTACTTTGCTTGTTCTTCTTTGCTCTCTTGTTTTTCTGTTCCCTGTTCTATCCCCTTTTGCCATGCTCAATCTCTCCGTTCCACTTCGGTCGGTGCTGAACCAATGTCCCCCGGACATTGAGCACCCTTAAACATATCTATACTCTTTAAAGTCGGAATGGCACCATACTTACCAATCAGATAATTCTTCTCATAGCTTTCGTCCTTGCGAATACGCACTCCATCCTCATCCACAAAATCTGCAAGGGAGTATAATGTTGAAACACCTCGATCATCCTTCTCAACAAACCAGATTTCGTCACGACGCAGCAACTGATTTGAAAGTTGCCAGGTATCATGCGTTGTAAATACAAGTTGCGCATGGTTAACATTAATATTCGGGTTTAAGAATGTAAGCAGAAAGTTTCTTACCAAAAGCGGATGTAATCGGGCATTCAATTCATCAATGAAAAATACACTTCCCTTTTCCAATACTTCCTGCAATTCCGGGTAAAGAGCAAACATCTTCAATGTTCCCGCTGACTCTGCACCTAATGGTATCTCTGCCATTTCATCAGAATCAATCTTCTTATGAAGCGCATTAATCTTATATTTTTCTTCCTTTGATTCACCATCACTCGGAACCTTTTCTACCCGAAAATCCTTAATATGTTCATCAAAAGATGCAAAGTATTCCACAACCTTCTGCTGAACGTTCTTATCATCCACAAAGCCTCTTGGCAATCTACGTGATAAGAAAAAGTTAGTAACCGGATCACCAAAATCTGCAAATTCATTTATCAAGAACCAGTCTCTGATTGTCTTACATTTGCTAATTTTTAACTTAGCTCCTAAAGAAGCAATCAGCACCTGCTTTTCCAGCGCAATCTTTATATTATCCCTGCTGTTCTTCGGCAAGCCTGATAAATCTAATTCTGCGTCAGAATTTCCACGATAAAACACTGTACTGTACTTTCTGGCGGTCTTAGCCTTAGAGTTCAGCCATTCCTCTGTTACACCTTCTTTATCAACGCAGAATCCATAATTATATGTCTTCTCGTTCTTATCTCCAGGAATAGTGAAATAGACCTCAAAACTGGACTCTGCATCTGCTGACGTGGAATCAAACAAAAACGGAGTAGGTCTATACTCCTCAAATTTGTCTTCCTCATCTCCGTACTTGAAAGAATCCACTACATACTCAGCCATATACTCAAATGCACTGTATATATTAGACTTACCACTTGCGTTTGCTCCATAAATGGCAACAACCGGCAGTATCTTTTCACTTCCTATGGTCACAACTCTTTCAGAAAATTCTGTCATCTTAGTGGCAGACAAATCCAAAGTTGCTTCTTCTCTAAAAGATCTAAAATTTTTAAAATTAAATTGTATCAACATAATTGCTACCTCATCTTCTTTTCTATCTTCTATTATATGCACTTTTTTAAAATAATCAACATCTAAATGTGATTTTTTCTCATTTTAATGTTGACTATTTATTTTTTAATACCAAGCAAAAAGCAAGGCTCTCACCTTGCTCCTCTTATCCCACACATAATTTTTCCTTGTTTTCCGTTAAATTTTCTAATATGTAATCTTTGCTCTTTGGATATAATGCAGCCTTCTCTATCACCTTCTCTACCTTCCCGGCATTTGCTTCTATTAAAAGTTTGCACAGGAAATCTGCAGTATCTTCCGCTGAATTTGGATTATGAAAACGATAATTTAATTTCGTCCGTTTCAAGCGAAAGCTACACCCCCTTACCTCGCCTGTCCTTCTCTCCCATACTATGAGAAGGATTCTTAGATTAGACCAGACCTTTTATTTAATCTAAGCATAATCCACTTGAAATCAAATTACGTTCCCAAAATACTGGACTTTTGTCCATTTCCACCATACTTTTTCAAAAATCACACCGATCCTGACTACATCATATTCCATTCAAAGCCGTAAAAGTGAAAGAAAACGCTTGAAAAGATTTTATGTTACTAAACCTTTTCAAGCGTCTCAATTCTAATGCGCATACATTTTTATGATCAACATCCTCTTCTCTGCCTTGTTTTTTCTAAATTCAAGTTTACAATCAATTCTATATTCACAACTTGGCAAGCAGTGCATTTGTACACACAAAATGCAGTTTTGCTTGTTGGGAGTATCTCCCAAACCCTCAGAATCAATCAGAAATCTGATTGAACTCCCCGTCTGTTTCCATCCTTTCATCACCTACATTATTTTCGCAAGTAATCAAGCCTTTTTGCCCTTTCATAAGCCAATTCCAAAAACTGACAAATATTTAAATGAGAATAATCCCAATTCATTGGTTCTAAAGTTGTAGCTCCCCGGTATCCTGTACAGGCAATTTTCTCCATAACTGTATCCCAATTAATATTGCCGTCGAATGGTAATTGATGTTGATTATGGCTACCGCCGTTATCCTGTAAATGAATTGCCATCAGCCGGTTTCCATACATTCCCAACAAATCTTCATCCGGTGCATAATTTATATGATGACAACTATCATAACAATAGCCTACATTATTTGAAGTAAATTTATTTAAAACTATTTTCAAATTTTTAATGTTACTTAAATTCTCAAAAGCAATCTGAATATTCTTTTGTTCTGCCTTGTTTATAAGTTCTGCCAACCGTCTGATTCCTGTTTGATTTAAAGGATTATTATCATTTGGCAAATGTATCACCATGGTCGGTATATCATATTCACAGCAATCCGCTACACATTGTAGATAACTTTGAAATACGCCTTCACCACTCAAATTGTCCAGTGACAGATTATTCTGCTCATGCACAGGCGCATGGATATTTTCTACAAATAAACCAGCTCTTCTGGCTAATCTTACATCCTCTTGATAACCGTCTCCTCTGCCAAACTGATTGCTCCACCACAACATTACACAATCAAATCCCGATTTTCTAATCAATTTGTACCTTTCTTCAAAAGAGACATCATATCCCGAGCCATAACCAAAGCAATCATATATTCCTGTCATTTTCTATCTCCCCTCACCAATACTCAAGGTTACCTGATTTCATTATAACAAAAGCACTCCCTGATATCTACCCGAGAGTGCCCTTGTTTCAATTCTATTCAATTCTCCATATTATTTTACTTTTGTATCGTTCTGTATTGTTACCTCCGCATGTACTGTGCTCTTCGAGATGCCGAACGCTTTCGCTGTCTGCCGCACTGTGGCATTATGGTCGATGATATAGCCCGCTATCCCAATAGCTCGTTCTTCAATATAGTCTTTCAAAGGAAAACCCCTCAGGATACTTTTTTACAGTGTATGAAAGTATCTGAGGGGTTATGATAGAGATTGGCACTACTCCAGAATTTCGTGTTTTATTAGTCTTTTTTATTTTGCGCATGTTCCAATTCGTATAGCCGTTTAATCATTGTATCTATGACGCAACCATTATAACATTCACTACGACTGCAATTGCCCGGTATATTACAAATCTTATAAACTCCATTCACCAAAATTCTTCCTTCTTTATCCTTTGATGTAAGTTTTTGCATCCTAATATCCTCTATCCACAATTATTCCTCTTCCGTTTTCCACGAAAGAATATCTTTTTTCGTAAACCAGTGATATAATGCAATGGTAAATAATAACCGGACAGCTTATGTTATGTCTGTCACACACTTATGAGGAAAGGTGGTACTTATTATGGCAAATGATTACAACAATCTCCCTCCTGAATATCGTCCCATCAGCATGTGGGGATACTTCGGATACGAGATCCTGTTCTCTATCCCTATCGTAGGCTTCATTCTGTTGCTTGTGTTTTCTTTCGGTGGCACGAAAAATGTGAACCTGCGCAACTTTGCAAGATCTTATTTCTGCCTTCTGATCCTGGTTGTGATTTTCGCAATCGTGGTTGCCATCATTGGCGGTGCAGCAGCCAGCGCTGTTGCATATTATTAAGGTTTCCATTGCTTATAAACAAAAATAGGACATCCTGCACCGACAGAATGTCCTATTTTATTTATATGCCAAATTTTATACTCCTTGAATTAAGCTGCATATAGCGTTATCCCTTCTCTTTTCACATTTGCATAAAACGGATAATTCTCTGTCCATCTTTCAAAGTGTTCCAAATTTTTCGCTATCGGTTTAATGTCCATATCATGTCCCATATTAAATTCAAAAGTAGCATCGGACAGTTGGTGTCTATAGCCCTTTATGTCATAATCTGTCAAGTCCAGCAATATCATAATATCGACATCTGACTCTGCATTGTAGTCCCCCCGGGCATAGGACCCGTATAAAATCACCTCGCGTAAATGGGCACCATATATCTCTTTTATGCAGGCTACATATTGTTCTACTAAACTTTGTATTGTCTGCGGCATATACACACCTCCTTCACTTTATGATATATTATACCGTCTTTTTACTAAAATCTCTAGTAATCGAAAAAATAAATTTTAAGCCTGATATCAAAGACACCCCTCAAATACTGTTTTATAGTGCATCAAAGTATCTGAGGGGTTTTGATATTTTCTCTTACAGTTCTCTGTGATCGATCACGCGCTTCGCCTTTTTCTCCGAGCGGGGCAGGGTTCCCACCGGTACTACGGTGATCTTCGGGGTTACGCCGATCTTGGATTTGAACAACTCTGTCAGTTTTGCGGTCGTTCTGTCGAAGCTGACTCTTCCTTCCGCTTCACAGGTGATGAGCATGACGTCTTTGTTCTTCTCATCGTCATGGGCGATGTTAATGTTGTATTCGCTGGACACGCCGTCTACCTGTGACAGCAGTTCCTCGATCTGGCTGGGGAACATATTGACACCATGTACCTTGAACATATCATCGCTTCTGCCCTTGATGATATCAATTCTGGGATATTTCCTGCACTTATCGCAGTGGCAGGGTTCCGGTACGATACGGGAGATATCATGGGTGCGGAAGCGGATCAGAGGTGCGCCTTCTTTTACGAGAGTGGTAATGACGATCTCGCCTTCTTCTCCATCCGGTACATTTTTTCCGGTCTTGGGATTAATGATCTCAATGTACACATAATCATCCCAGTAATGAATTGCCGTCTCTCCCGGACAGTTGATGCCGATGCCCGGTCCGTAGATCTCTGTCAGTCCATAAATATCATACAGTTCGATGCCTAAGCCCTCCCGGATGCTCTTACGCATCTTGTCGCTCCAACGTTCGGAACCGATGACACCCTTTTTCAGGCAGATCTTGTCTTTTAGGTCTCGCTTATTGATTTCTTCCGAAAGCAAAAGTGCATAGGAAGAAGTCGCTGTGATCACGGTAGATTTCAGGTCAATCATCATCTGGATCTGTTTATCTGTGTTGCCGGGACCCATGGGAACTGCCATGGCACCGAGTTTCTCACATCCTAACTGGAAACCGATTCCTGCAGTCCAGAGGCCGTAGCCCGGAGTGATCTGGATGCGGTCTTTTTTCGTAATTCCGGCAGTTGCATAGCATCTGGCGAACATGGTTGCCCAGTCATCCACATCTTTTGCGGTATAAGGAATGATGACCGGCTTACCGGTGGTTCCGGAAGAGGAATGGATTCTGACCACCTCTTCATCCGGCACAGCCTGTATTCCCAGAGGATACGCATTCCGCAGGTCATCTTTGCTGGAAAACGGTAACGCTTCGAATTCTTCCTGACTGGATATTCCTGTGATATTCAGTTCTTTGTACTTTTTCCCGTAGTAGCTGTCTCCGCTGATCAGTCTCTTGATCTGAGCATCTACCTGTGTAAGCTGGGTCTCATTTAATTTCATGTATTTTCCCTCTTTTCTTCCATAATATAATTTTAATTGCTATACCATTCACACATTATAAGCGAATCCATCTTCGAACGCCTGTCTGTTATTTTCCACATACTTCCCCGGTACTCTCTTCTCGATTTCCCTCTTTACCGCTTCCTTCGAGATGCCCAGCACACCGGAGCCTGCAGCCACTCCCAACAGAATCACGTTGAGATACTTGTTGCTTCCGTAACGGGCGCAGAGTGCTTCGGAATCCACTACAATTACATTACATTTTTCCCGAAGATACGCTATCATCTCCGTGCCGTCATATCCCGTCTCATGCAGGGATTCCGTCGTCGGTTTTACCGGAACGGAACTGACGATCACGAGCCCGTCTTTCTTCAGATAAGGCAGATTTCTGACCGCCTCCGCCGGCTCAAAAGCCAGGATCATATCACACTTGCCCTTGGGGATCAAAGGTGAATACGCTTCTCCGATACGCACGTGGCTCGTTACCGAACCGCCTCGCTGTGCCATGCCGATGGTCTCGGCGGAATGTACCGTATTTCCTTCTTCCATGGCGGCTGCCGCGATCAGTTTTGATGCCAGGACCGTTCCCTGTCCGCCCACGCCGCATATCAAAATATCTTTTTTCATATATGTATCAACGATTCGCCGCTTGCAATCATAACTCCCGGTGAATCTCTCCTTCCCTGTCATACTCACAGCATTATTCGTTTACCCTGATAGCTTCTACCGGACAGATCTGTCCGCAGAGATTGCAGCCGGTACACAGGTTGCTGTCTATCGTCACCTTGCCGTCTATCTTTACAATCGCCGGACAGCCGATCTCACGGATGCATTTTCCACACTGAATACATTTTTCGGAGATTGACGCCTTTTTATTGCTCTTGACGATGGCAATGCAGGGAGACTTGAAAATAATCGCTTTCACACCCTTCTTGGCCGCTGCTTCTCTGACGGTTGCAACAGCCTCTTCCATGTGCAGCGGATCCACCGTTTTTACAAAGTTAAGTCCGATTCCCTTTAAAATGTTCTCAATGCTTACCTTCTCTACGATATCCCCCATCATGTTGCGTCCCGTTCCGGGGTGCGGCTGATGACCGGTCATCGCTGTCGTGGAATTATCCAGGATACAGATCACGACATTCGCTTCATTATAAACCGCATTCACGACACCCGTGATTCCGGAGGCAAAAAATGTGGAATCGCCGATAAATGCAAATGCCGCACCTTCCATTCCCGGATCCACCCAGTGGAATCCCTGTGCCATCGTAACGCCGGCACCCATGCACAGGCAGGTGTCACACATATCCAGAGGCATTGCATTGCCCAGGGTATAGCATCCGATATCACCGCAAAAATAGCTCTTTTTGCCTTTCATTGCCTGTTTTACCGCATAGAAAGATGCTCTGTGTGGGCACCCTGCGCATAACACGGGCGGACGCACCGGCAGCTGGGGTGCATCTGTGGTATCGATTACCGGATCTGCCAGTGTAAGTCCCAGGAATTGTCCCAATATCTGCTGTGACAACTCGTAGGAATTCTCTCCGCTTGCCGGTACATGCCCGGTAAGTTTCCCGTATATTTTTACTTTTAACTGATGCTTTCCGCAAAGCATGAGAAGCTTTTCCTCGATGTAAGGACTGAGTTCCTCCAGCACCATGACCTCTTCCACACCCTGCAATGCTTCCAGTACGAATTTTTCCGGAAAAGGATACGGTGTTCCGATCTTACAGAGTTTGATTTCCGGATGATCTGCCAGGGCTTCCTTAGCATAGGCGAAACTGACACCACCGGTAAATACAGCCTTTTTGCATTCGGAAGAACCGGACACCTCATTAAAGCCGCTTGCGGAAAAATCATCACCGATCTCCACATTTCTTGTTTCAATCATTGCGTGGTTCGCATAGGATAATCTGGGGAAGATCACCCACTTTTTAGAATCCTTGACAAATCCCTCATAGGCATGCGCTTTGATCTCGTCCGGGGCTGCGATATCAGCATAGGCGTGACAGATTCTGGTCGTGGGGCGAAACAGCACCGGTGTCTTATATTTTTCAGAATAGATAAACGCTTCCTGAATCATGGTAAATGCTTCTTCCGGAGAGGTGGGATCGAATACCGGAATTCTGGCAAATTCCGCAAATCTTCTGGTATCCTGCTCCGTCTGGGAAGAAATGGGACCCGGATCGTCCGCAGATACGATCACCATGCCGCCTTTGACGCCGACATAAGCAAGTGACATCAGCGGATCCGATGCCACATTCAGTCCCACCTGT
>ERZ1034946.296-NODE-296-length-31362-cov-27.279107_pt1 | contig 31362 bp, 26 predicted proteins | sample MGYA00520591_ERZ1034946 | MGnify/ENA primary metagenome ERZ1034946 (study PRJEB33766, sample SAMN09781753) | gut metagenome | biome: gut microbiome | host: Homo sapiens | place: Madagascar | study: EMG produced TPA metagenomics assembly of the PRJNA485056 data...
GCACCCTTTCCAGGGGTGTCCCTTCAACCTCTTGGGTACTTCTCCAGATAGTTGACTCTTAATTGATTTTAAGTTGTCGGCGGAGAGATATACTGCCAATGTATGGCGTTCCATATATCAACAGTTGGTCGTCTGAATCAGTCCTCCCAACTACTCCCAGCGGAGAGAGTGGGATTCGAACCCACGCGCCCTTGCGGACAAACGGTTTTCAAGACCGCCTCGTTATGACCACTTCGATATCTCTCCGAATGTGTGTCGTCAGTGTCTCACCTGACGACAAAAGCTATTCTAACAAAAAGGAGTATTATTGTCAACACATTTTTACACAATTTTTAATTTATATTTTTTTGATGTAGAAAAGCCCCATTTTATCAGCATTTGAGGCTTTTCCTTTTTTCGTAAAGATACAGTATTTTCTACAAATTGTTTCCGGCAGTTCAAAATTGTTACAACTATTTATACAAATTTATTGTCAGCTGTTTTCTTTCCCGCAAGGTAGAGCTCCCAATCCGTCATATGCTTCTCCATATTAGTGATGAGAACCACTTTACTGTCCCTTTCCGAATACGTTACTTCTCTCTGCCATTGATAGAAATGCGGTCCGTCTCCCAGATTACGTACGTATCCCATCAGACGTTTCAGGCAAAAAACTGTCTCCCCGACATCCGTAAGGCAATCATTGGCATAGAAGCCACTCCATTTTCCGTGTTCTCTGTCTCTCATGGAAATATCAGCCTCCTCAAAAGCTTCTGCTGCATCTCCCAAGAGGAAAAACGCCTTTTTATATTGCTTGTGACTATAAGCCCGAAAAGCTTTTGCGAATAAAATGCATCCATGCAGGCAATGCCGGTGTATTTTCATCTGCAGTACCAGAGAATCCTTCCATAGTTCGTTTTCTGTAACACGCCCGCATCTGTCGGATAATGCTTCCACTTCAGAAAAAGCGATGCTGCATTTTCCCTCAAACCACGCCATCTGTTCTCCGAAGGTATCTTCTCCGGCACACCAGAACAATTCTTTCACCGGCTCTGTGGCTCCATCTTTCATCCAGCCGCAGACAAAATCGCGAACAGTATAGTTATAGAATTGTTCCCCTGCGTGTTCATCTTCTCTGTCTCCGAAAGAAATCATTACTTCCGGATAAGTCCGGATGCACGCTTCCATATCTGTAAACTGCTCCTGTGTACAGCTGTCACAGTAATATTCTCTCACATATGCTTTCCTGTGCTCCGGAGCGGATAAGTAATCTTTCTTCCATAGATTTGCAATAAAAGAAAGCGGATATACATGAGGTTTGATGTTAGATGCATTAATGAGCCACAATTCTGTAATTCCATGTGTCATGGCATCTGTAAGTTCTCTTTCTACGAATTCCATGGAATTCGGCAGCATAGTAATATGGTTTGCTGCCTGCAGATCATAGAATGACACATGATAGTAAGTTCCATGATGCCACTGTTGTTCCTCTCTCCCGGGCAATGCCGGGATCCTCGGATTATGATTCCCCTGGCGTCTGGACACCATCTTACCGTAACCGTTATCTCCCCAGACCAGGATCACATCTTCCGGGATCTGAAGACATCCCTCTCTGTACAGCTCCAGGATTTCTCCATACAGATTTGTGCAGAATACAGCGTCAGGAATCTGTTCCCGTACCATATCATACTGTTTTTTCATGATGCTGCCGATCAGTGCCCCTCGTTTTTCCTGTGTGTCAAAGGCAGGATCATTCTCCCAGAATGGTGTATCTCCCTGACCGCGGAATCCGATATTCCAGACGACCTCTTCCTCTTTCTGCCTTTCGATGGCTGTTCTCCAAAGATGTTCAAACAAGTCTGCATGTTTTAAATAGGAGGGTTCCAGATCCGGATATGCCCGCAGAAACATTTCTGCCCCCAGCGGTTCCGCATGATGATGTGTGACCATTAATCCCATGGCAGACGCGATCGGAGCATAGATTTCTGCATTTTTATCCGTTCCGGGGATTACAAGATTGCCTCCACAGCGAAGCAATGCCTCGAACACCATTTCCCAGGGATATTCCCTTGATACTCCGGCATCCCACCGGTTGATAAGGACTTCATCATTGATGAACCAGCCACGGTATTTGATCCGGTACGCTTCCGGCTGATAGCGGCCGCAGGGGATCTCCACGTAACGTTTTCTCTCCGGCTGCCGGTCATTCCAGAACCAGAAAGGAAGAATTCCCAGGTATTTTTCACTTAACAGATTGAATGCATAAATAAAGGAACGCGGTTCTGATCCATGGATCACAATTTTCTCTTCCGTTACTTCTATCTCATACTGTTCTCTGCCCAGTTCCTTTTTCCGTAAAACGATAACGCCCTTTTCTATACCGGAGGATAGGAATGTCATCGAAAGGTCTCTTCGAAAACGCATACATGCTTTTTGTATTGCTGTGTTCTCTCCTGCTTCGTTTTTTATATCAATACCGGCATTTAATCTAAAGTTCGCCATGCTCTTCATCCATCCTTAAATCTTTCTGTTTGCAGATTTCATTTTCCGGTATCATTATATATTCTCATATTGTGATTCACAATGTGCAAAAAAACCTGTTTCACTGACAAAATTTGTCCTTGAAACAGGTTCTTCTTTGCTTTCGGCAATCAAAGCTTCAGATCATCAATCAGAAGATCCGCATAGATTCCACCGATCTCTTTCAATCCCTTCGCTATCAGCGAAGCAAAATTCACTGCACCGTCATAGCGCAGATGTGTATTATCCTCAGATTTCTCCGGGTGTGTTTTGTATTCACCCTCCGGGAAGAACATATACCATCTTCTGCTGTTTTTCTCGCCGGCTTTTTTCAGTTCCATGCGGCTCATGCTGTAAAGGTCTACCAGAGGCACATTATTTTTCTCTGCGGTCTGTTTCATCGCAGCCACATAGTCGGAATGCGCACCGATCCCTAAATGTTTCTCATCCATGAAACATCTGCGTTCCAAAGGCGTGATCAATACAGGATAAGCGCTGTGGTCTCTGGCTACACAGATAAAAGTCTCCAGATTTTCCATATAAGTAGAAAACGGTTCGGTATATCTGGTGGGATCCTCTTTTTTTTCATCATTGTGTCCAAACTGGATGAACAGGAAGTCTCCCGCGCTAATCTGCTGCGCTATCGCTTCTAATCTCCCCTCATCCATAAAGCTCTTAGTGCTTCTGCCATTCTTGGCATGGTTACATACCTGATACTCATTTTTCACAAACAAAGAAAATACCTGACCAATGCCGGTCTGCGGATAGGTGGTGTAGTCATTGGTCTGGACTGTGGAATCTGCAGCCCAAAAAATTCTGTTCATTTCTGCCCTCATTTCTGCGCTTCCCCTGCGCATCCGTCATCCTGCAATACAGGAAACATGTTTTTGGATTTCTCTTGAAATACAACACAAGGGAAACCGAAGTTTCCCTTGTCTAAGTCTAAATACGTGCGAGAAGAAAATTACTCCTTAACAGCGCCGATATTAACACCCTTTACGAAGTATTTCTGCAGGAAAGGATACAATGCCATGAAAGGAAGGATTGCACATACGATCGCTGCATAGAACAGAGTGTTCTGCGATACCGAATACTGTGTGGTAGGGGTATCACCATCCATGATCATATTACGTAACTGATACTGGAAGTTAACCTGATCAGGATTGGTAATATAAATCTTAACGGTAGAATAGTCATTCCATACGGTAACTGCGAACATCAGACCGATGGAAGCCAGAGCTGCCTTGGACAGAGGAAGCACGATCTTGAAGAAGATTCCCATGGGGGAGCATCCGTCGATCTCGGCTGCCTCGAACAGGCTGGCAGGTATTCCTTCAAAGAAGTTACGCATCAGCACCAGATTGTACACGTTCATACCATGCTTCACAACCAGGATCCACATGCTGTTAACCAGGTGTAACTGCTTCATTACCAGGTACTCGGGGATCATACCACCGGAGAAGATCATGGTAAACAGAAGGAAATATGCGAAGAAGTTACGTCCGGGCATATCAAACTGGATCAGTACATAACCGCCCAGGGTGGACAGGAGCAGACCAAGGAAAGTACCAAGCACCGTAGTGATAACGGAGTTGATGAAAGGTCTGTACAGTCTCTGGGTATGAATGATGGTCTTATAGCCATCTAAGGTAAAATCCTCCGGCCACAGTCTGAACTGGTATACACCCACAGCATTGAAGGAGTCTACTACTACCTTCCAGATAGGTACCAGAACCAGGAGGCCGATCAGAATAAATACGATGTAGTTTACAATATCGAATACATGAACCTTTTTCTTAGGTTTACGATAAGCTGTCTTTGCCACGTTTAACACCTCCTATACAATGCCACGGCCACGGGTCTTCTTACTAGCCCAGTTACATATCAGTACCAGAACACAGCCAACCAGGGACTTGAAGAGACCAACTGCTGTAGAGTAACCATAGTTCGGCAGAGCGATTGCGAATGTCTGACGATAAATATAAGTAGAAATAACATCAGACACACTGTATACCGCATTGTTGTACAATACGAATACGGACTCGAACATGTTCATAACCTTAGCAAGGTTCAGGATCAATACAGTGATAATCGTATTGGACAGTGCAGGCAGCGTTACGAAACGCATCTTCTGCATACGGGTTGCACCGTCGATATCAGCTGCTTCATACAGCTCCGGGTTGATACCTGCCAGAGTAGCCAGGAAGATAATGGTTCCCCAACCGGTCTCTTTCCAGATGTTGATAATGTAGAAGATCGGTCTCCACCATGCAGTGCTTGCCAGGAAATAAATTCCCTTGGCATCCGGTGCCAGAATGCCCCAGTCACGCAGCAATCCGTTTACCAGACCGGTAGAGGAAGGAGACAGGAACAGGCTGAAGATAGATGCAACTACTGCCCAGGACATAAAGTGGGGCAGATATATGATAGTCTGCAAAGTTTTCTTTGCAAAGAGATTTCCCATTTCATTTAAGAAGATTGATACGATAACCGCAGTGAAGGTCGTGATCAATAACTTCATGATACTCAGTTCCAATGTGTTCCTGAAGGCACTCCAGAACGCATCAGTCTTAAACATACTATAAAAGTGCTTAAGTCCCACAAAAGTAGGCGCACCTACAGGCTTGTAATCGTAGAATGCATAACGAATACCAAGCATGGGCCAGTAATACATGATCAAAATGAATATAAATACAGGCAGGAACATTATATAATAGCCTCTGTTATTCCAGATCCGGAGACCCAAAGGCTTGTGACGTACTTCTACGCCGGTGGATGTGGTGATTTTCTTTTTCTTGCTCATACCATCCCTCTTCCTTTCAACTTCATCTCACACATTCTTTTCTCTCTAAAAATCCTGCCCCGTGGTCTTTTCATCCCATCGGGACAGGATAATTATATCATGTTTTTGTAGCTTCTGCTACTATATTTCAGATATTATTACTGATTCAGTTCAGCTAAGCACTGATCAATGATGGAACCAACAGTGTCAACGTAGGTCTGCATAGCTGCATCTACATCACCACCGTCAACTACTACAGAAGTGATAGCTGCCAGCTTAGCATCATAGATGGTACCGGACTCGTTGGTGTAGGTCTCAGAGGTAGGAGACTGAGGAGCATCCTTGCAGTTCTCGGTGAAGAACTTGTTACCTTCTGCAGCCAGGCTGGAGATATCGTTAAAGCCGTTGTCCAGAGAGCAGATAACCAGAGCGGGATCCATAGCGTTCTTCTTCCATACGGAGTTAGGATCGTTAGGAGACTGCTTTAAGTGGAACTGACCGTCTTCGTACTCGTAGGACTTCTCTTTGTCAGTACCTGCATTGATGGTGAAGCTTTCAGCCTTGGTAGACCAGTGAACATCCTCTGCACCGTAGGTCCACAGTGTCTGCACCTTGTCACCATCCATCATGGTCTCGATGAATGCATCGAAGATAGCCTGCTCACGGGAATTGTCGCCGTCACCGTCATCAATGATAACCCATACAGGAGCTTCTCTGTTCAGGTAAGCGCCAACCTCAGCGATAGGAGCCAGCTCAACCAGCTTCTCGTCAACACCGTTCTTGATCAGGTTATCGGTCAGAGTCTGATACCAGGAACCTGCCCAGTATGTGAATACACCTGAAGAACCGGTCTGATCGTTGGAGAACCATTTCTCACGGGCGATCTTGGTAGAAGCGGTCAGGGTCTCAGGGTCGATAGCGCCATCCTTGTAAGCCTGCTGTAATCTTAACAGAGCTGCCTTGGTAGCATCGGTCTGGAATCCATCGTACCAGGTACCATTCTCATCCTGCAGGATTGCGGGATAAGAATCCTGCCAGAACTCAGGCAGATAGTTTACATAAGGAGCTTCGTTACCAACGAAACCAGCTGCGATAACACCATAGGTATCACCGGTTACGCCGTTGCCATCGGGATCTTCGTTATGGAACTTTAACAGCATGTTGTAGTAATCATCATAAGTCTTGATGTCTTCAGCCTTCAGGCCAACTGCATCTAACCATGCCTGCTTAACGTAAGTAACACATCCATTACCATAGGTAGGAGCGAAGCCATACAGATGACCTTCCTCATCCTTCAGCTTCTCATTGATCTCAGGCAGGATCAGGTGAGACTGGAATTTAGCGTTTGCATATGCTTCGGACATATCCCACAGCAGACCGGTAGGTGCATACTGTTTGAACATATCTGCACTCATGATCATTACATCAGGATAGTCACCACCTGCGAACAGACGACCTACTGCATCGGTATAACCGGAGTGGTCCAACTGCTGGATATTCATCTTAATAGGATGACCGATTGCTTCGGATACTGCATCATCCCACTGCTGAACGAATTCAGCCTGGCCGTTATCAGTGGTTGCGGTCAGAGTACCATTAACTACTACGTTAATCTCCTCCAGGTTGTAAGCTTCGGTAGAAGCTGCTGCGCTGTCAGTTGTTGCTGCTGCGCTGTCGGTAGATGCTGCAGGAGCATCGTTGCTGCTTCCGCATGCTGCTAAGGAAGCTACCATAGCAGATGCTAAAAGTACGGATAATACTTTTCTCTTCATTTTGTTCCTCCCTAAATATTTGGAATCATGATTTGTCATGGGGTCATTCCCTTGACTTGCCCTCACCTTATCATCTGGCTCCATGAAAAACAAGTTACAATTTTTGCGTTCGGGTGCAAATTTTGACAACCGGTTCTGCAAACCCTTGATTTTACTGCATTCTTTGAAAGCACTTACATTTTGTATTTTTAAATTTGAAAGGGGTTACATCTTGCTTCCCTTGTCAATAACTGATACAATAGACATGGTTTATTCGGTATATTATCTAAAAAAATTGAGACGTGGGAGTGATCATGAATGATTTTTAATAAAAAAGAAGACCTTTCTGATACAAATTATACAAACCATAACAGTACTTTAATGCTGAAAATGGTAACCTCTTACAGTATTTTCTTACTTATCATCCTTGTTTTGTTCATTTTTTTATATCGTTCCACGATAAATAACGCACGTAATTCATATAATCAGCAGAACGAAACAACGCTGATCAGTAATGTGGAACTGTTTGAAAGCGATCTGAACATTATGGAGGTGTATTGCCGGCAGCTTTTACAGAACGATACCTTCCGTAAGGTCATGAATTATCAGAATACCTACTATCCTTTTACGGAGATGGGGAATGAATTACAGAATTCTCTGGCGACAAATGTGTATGCGGAAGCACTTCTTCCGTTAAAAGAGTCCTTTGTCTATTTTCCGGAGACAGACTATGTATTGAATCCTACCTATTTTATATCTGCGAAGCGGTTCTATAACTGGATCCAGAAGTACCCTTCTGCCGAAAAGGAACTGTGGCACTCCTACATGACGGAACCGGAATACAAGAACCGCTTTCTTCCCATGGATCAGTTCATGCCAAATTACAGCGAAAAATACTATATGTATATCATCGACCTGAATGATCTCTACTATATGGATGCCAATGCAAAGGTATGCTTTATCTTCGAACAGGATAAAATGGCGGATCTGTTCGACTGTGTACAGATGGATGGGGATAATTTTCTGGCGGTGACCGCAGAAGATGGCTCCAACGTGCTTATGATAAATACCCCGGACAGCATTTCCGAAGAAATGCTGGATTCCCTGGACTTTAATAAGGGATATGCCCAGGTCCGTCTGAACGGTCAGTCCTTTACTTTGGGAAAATACCTTTCAGATAGCACCGGTTATTCTTATTATTTCAGTTTTCCTCCCTATCAAGTGACCGGGGGGCTTGGAGGCACACAGTTATTTTTTATTTTACTGGCAATGTTTGCACTGGTGATCGGCGGTTCTCTGGTATATTATTTTTCCCGCCGCAATGTGCGCCCGATCATTGAACTCGGTCAGGAGCTGCAGACCGCGGTAGAGGTTCAGAAAAATCTGCAGGAAGTCGTAGACAGCCAGCGTCCGATCATCTGTACTTCTTATGTCAGACAACTGTTGTCCGGTACCGCAACCAGTGAGGATGAAGTTGACTATATAGGTCAATACCTGAATATCGGTGAATCTTCTTATTATAATGTGTTATACATTGTTTACTATAATAACTTTGGCGATGCCACAGATACCACTGCGCTCCCGGGCGGTGTGGAATCCATGGAAGAACTGGAGAAAATCATCGAAACAGCTTTAGAGAATTTCTTCGACGGTCCGCTCTTTTATTTCAGTCCTTCGGAACGTACCTATGCGGTTCTTCTGCATTGTACGGAGGAAGAGGATAAAGATCTGATTCTGAAGATCAATAATTGTATTCTGCGTCTGCATGATTATCTGTTGGATACTTATGATATCTGGCTGTTCGCCGGAATCGGACGCGACACGGATTCCCTGATGAACGTATGGGAATGCTATCAGCAGGCTTCCGAAGCCGTAAGCTATACGACGAAGAACTATATTTTCTTCCCGTATGAATTTATCAAAAAGGATTCCAATGTGTTCTATTATCCGCCGGAGATCTCGACCAAACTGATCCACTTCATCTCCACCGGAAATACGCCACAGGTGCTTGAACTCTTCAACCTGATCCATCAGGAGAACATCGAGGAACGTTCCCTGCCGGTAAATCTGTTGAAATATCTGCTGTCCGATATTCGGAACACTTTGTTGAAAGCAAGATTTGCACTCCATCCGGATGCAGATCCTGAAGCAGTAAAAATACTGGACGAGCGTTTTAATGAGCATCTGACCTTCAAGCTTTGCGAAGATCTGGCGTTGTCGCTGTGTAATCTGTTCAGCAATAAAGAAGACGATACGACATTATCTGCTACAATTGAGAAATATATCAAGGAGAATTACCAGGATCCTTCTCTGGGATTAAATAAGATTTCCGATGAGTTTCAGATTTCGGAGAGTTACTTCTCTCATATGTTTAAGGAAAAGACCGGCGTGAATTTCTCGACGTATCTGGAAAATATCCGTATGGCCGAGGCTGCCCGTCTGATCAAGGAGACCGATATCAGTCTGAATGAATTATATATCGCCGTCGGATATAATAATTCCAATACCTTCCGACGTGCCTTCAAGAAGGTATACGGTGTTACCCCCAGTGCCATGCGGGAAAAATGATGTAAGCAACCGGAAAACAGCCGGTGCATTCCGGAGGAATCAATCCTCCAGAAATGCCTCGGCTGTTTTCATATCTTCCGGTGTTGTAATTTTAATGTTTCTGTAAGAAGCCTCCACCAGCTTCACTCTCGCTTCCGTGAACATTTCCACCACGCTGGCATCATCCGTCACCTGGATGCCCTGCTCCTGCATTTTGGGAAGTCTGTTGCGTAATCGTTCATACGCCTGCAGGATCAGACTGGTCTCAAATACCTGTGGTGTCTGGATATTCCAGACAGTTCTGCGATCCGGCGTAGACAATGCGAACCCTTCGGTGTCGCTGATTTTCACAGTATCCTTGCTCTGAACCGCTGCCACACATGCCCGATACAAAACTGCAGCCTCATACGTGTCTTTCAGAATCTTCTCTGTCAGAAAGGGTCTGGCGCCGTCATGAATAAATACATATCCATGCTCATTTGGCACCTTCAGCCTGCCATCGGCGATCAGCTGTAATGCTCTCCCCACCGATAAATATCTCTCAGCTCCTCCCGAAGTAATGATATTTACCTTGGAAAAATGATATTTTTGCACAATTTCTTCCCGGACATAGGGAATGTCCTGTTCCGCTGTCACCAGAATGCAGTCATCGATGATCTCCGACTGTTCTACCGCCTGTAACGCATACCAGATCAATGGTTTTCCTTTTAGGGGAAGGAACTGTTTTGCAACCGCCGCATGCATTCTGCTTCCGCTGCCGGCTGCCAGAACGATTGCGGTACATCTGGGTTTCCCACTTTCTTCTTTTTTCTGTTCTTCTGCCACTCTGTCTATCATATTCTGTCTGTCTTTCTGTGTCGTTTTATTGCTTTCCCGGCTTCCCGTTAAATCGGTCACTGTTTCTGTCTGATGCTATCTGTTTTTATCGTTCACCCAATTTCAGGTTCGGTACGGCATTCAGGTCATAGCCGCTGCGTACGCCCTTAATATACTCATAATAACCTGCCACACCGATCATTGCCGCATTATCGGTACAGAAGATCGGAGACGGATGATAAAATGCAATATTTCTCTTGCCGCATTCTTCTTCAAAAGCGGCACGCAGAGAAGAATTGGACGCAACGCCACCGGCAATTGCAAATTTATGCAATCCATAAGCCTTCACCGCATGAAGGGAATGGCTGACCAGAACATCTACTACCGCTTTTTGGAAAGAAGCAGCCACATCCGCCTGGCAGATCGGTTCTCCTTTCATCTCACAGCTGTTCAGATAATTCAGCACTGCGGATTTCAGTCCGCTGAAGCTGAAATCATACGCATTCTCTGCCACTGCGGCTCTGGGGAAATGAATTGCGTCCGGATTGCCCTCTTTCGATACCTTATCGATTTTGGGACCACCGGGATATCCCAGGCCGATGGCCCGGGCGACTTTATCAAAAGCCTCTCCGGCAGCATCGTCTCTGGTCCGTCCGATGATCTCATACTCTCCGTAATCCTTCACCACTACCAGATGGGAATGTCCTCCGGAAGCCACCAGACAGATAAAAGGAGGTTCCAGCTCCTTATTTTCTATAAAGTTTGCGCTGATATGTCCTTCGATATGATGCACCCCTACCAGAGGGATCCCTGTTGCAAAACTGATAGCCTTTGCTTCAGATACTCCCACCAAAAGGGCGCCGACCAGACCGGGACCATAAGTTACAGCAATCGCTGTGATATCGTCTAACGTCACATGGGCATCCGCAAGTGCCTGTTCGATGACCTGATTGATCTTTTCGATATGCTTACGGGATGCGATCTCCGGTACCACACCACCATACAGGGTATGTAATGCAATTTGGGAAGAAATCACATTAGAAAGTACCTCTCTGCCGTTTTTTACCACTGACGCTGCCGTCTCGTCACAGGAACTCTCGATTCCCAGAATATAAATGTCTTTTTGCTTTTCTGTTTCTGCCATTTTTCTGCCTGCTTTGTTTCTATTTTTCTATGTTGAATGCTTTCTGTGGAATGTCATTTTGGAAATAGCATTACATTATGTTTCCGGCTGCTGATCCAGGCTGTCATTCAGCTCATCCGCTGTCTCCCAGCCGTAGATCCTCCATTTGCGGTTCTCGTCCCTGCGCAGGAGATACACCATTACGGTAGAACTCTTTTTCCCGTTTTCCATCATACCATAGCCGCAGGAAATCCGCGCAAAAGAATAACCATCTGCTGTATAATAGTCCACATTGGTACTTGGTGCAAGCGAAACGCTTGTTATTTTTCGTTTATTGTCCTTATAGCTCTTGATCTCGCCCTGTAAACGGATCAGATAGGCATCTTCTTCATTATTTTCCCGAAGCTTTTCATCGAAAAGCTGAAGTGATTTTCTTCCCAGAGCTTCGATTTCTTCACTCGTACACTCCTCATTATAGAAGCATTTGATCAAATCATTGTAGTATTTGATCACTTCCTTCGGGGTTGCCGGGTAATTATTATCCAGATCTCTGGAAAGTGCCGTATCTACCGCCGACATCACAGCCTCCTGCTGCTGCGTACGGCTCCGTCCGGACAGATAAGAATAATATCCTACCACAAGGACAATGAGAAACACAAGAAAAATGGTAATCTTAGTCATTGACGTATTATTTGTTTTCATTGTCATTTACCATATCCTTTCTTATGTTTATTCGTCCTCAAAGTTCAATTCCATCGTCCAGCCGTCTTTTGCAGCATAGGCTGCCGGGAAAATCTTTCTGACATCATCCATGAATTCTTCAGGTCTCGTCATGGAAGGGCTGTAATGCGTCAGCCATAACCTGAAAGCCTCTACTTCTTTTGCGATTTTGGCCGCTTCGTACATCGTCATATGCTTGTGTTCTCTGGCCTTTACCAATTTATCCGGCTCGCCGTACATCCCCTCTAAGATCAAAAGGTCTGCGCCCACCGCATTTTTCCGAATACTCTCTGTCGGTCTGGTGTCGGTGCTGTAAGTCACCTTGAGACCTTTGCGTTCCTCGCCGAGCACCATATCCGGTGTAAATATCCGCCCATTTTCTTCCAGCGTCTCGCCTTTTTGCAGGCGGTTCCAGAACTTCATGGGGATCTCCTGCTTCAGAGCTCTCTCTTTATCAAACCGACCGGCGCGGTCAATTACCATACTATAGCCGTAACAGAGTACATTGTGATTCACTTTAAAGGCTTCCAGACGGAAACCGTCAAATGCAAAGCTTTGTGCATTCTCTGTGATTTCCATGCATTTTACTTCAAACGGAAGTTCCGGAGCGATCACGCGTAAAGATGCTACCACTCTGGTCAGACCTTTGGGACCGATCAAAAGAAGCGGTTCTGTCCGCTCCGCATTTCCCATGGTTAAAAGCATTCCCGGCAGTCCGCTGATATGATCCGCATGAAAATGGGTAAAACAGATAATGTCGATGGGGTTAGGGCTCCAGCCCTTTTCCCGCATAGCGATCTGGGTGCCTTCGCCACAATCGATCAGAATACTTTTTCCATTATAACGCATCATCAGAGAGGTCAGCCACCTGTATGGTAGCGGCATCATTCCCCCTGTTCCCAATAAGCAAACGTCTAACATTTTTCCTCACAATCTGCTGTCTGCACAGCATGTTCGTATCAAATCTATAAAAGCTCTGTCTCAGACAATTCTTCTGCCGGGATACAGAATGTCTGAATCCACTTGTCATAACAGTCTTCACACAGATCAAATTTCTGTCTGGTACCGTCTTTTCCGCTGAAATATCCGAACCGGGCATCTGCCGTAAAATATCCTTCCCGGATCATTCCTTTTTCCACTTTCAATTCTTTCCCACATTTGTTGCATACGATCCGGCAAAGTTCGCCGTCTTTGTATCTTCTCATCTTCCTTCCGCCTTTCTCCCACAAGCAGATTTGCTGCCCGCACCTCGTCATAACCTTGCAATCAAATCGTCCACGCTTATCAACAATATTGCCTACAGGCAGCCTATTGATCCCACACGCGTCCGCACTGCTCATTATAACTTAAAATCACATCAAGCGGTGGTGGTAATACTTGTTAAACACTTTCGCGGCGCCACATGATCATGGCATCTTCGGTCGGTTTCTCATAAAACTTCGGTCGGATTCCTTCGGATACAAAGCCGTATTTTTCATATAAATGAATCGCAGGTGCATTGCTCACACGTACTTCCAGTGTGTAAGCGCTGATTCCCCGTTCTGTTCCCAGACGGATCAATGCTTCCAGCATTCTGCCGCCTACTCCCAGATTCCGGTATTCCGGTGCCGTCACCACATTGTCAATATTGCCCTCGTGGAAACTGTCCGTGAGTCCTGCACAGCCGGCGATCCGTCCATCCACCTCTGCCACGACATAGAGACAGTAGTCTCTCGAAAGTAGTCCGCGGAAATCCTCTGCCGACCACGGCATGCTGAAAGAAGCAGCCTCGATCCGGCTCAGTTCTTCGATATCGGTATCCCGGAGCAAGCGAATCTCTGTCTTCATTCCTGTGTTCCTTTTTGTGCGGCTTTCTCCTGCTCTTCACGTTCCCGTTCTGCCTGACTTTTCCGCAGGTATTCCGGTTCGTGCTGTGCAGCGGTTACTGTTTTGCCCTGTGCAAAATAGATGGCACCGAGGGATGCCACACTGGCTGCACGCTGTCTGTTATCGGATGCCGGTGCAAAAGAACAGGGCACCTGCAGCTTCTGTAAAATCTGTTCCTTGTATACCGGGACACCGTCTCCCAAAAAGATGACTTCCCGTCCCATTCCGTTTAATTCTTCTGCCAGCTCGTCCACTGCAATGGCACACTGGTCTTTCAGGATATGCATCTCATAAGAGGCTTCGGTTGTGGTTTGTGTTTTTTCACTTCTTGTAAATTCATAGATTCCGGTGTACACCTGACTGCGTCTGGCATCCATGATCGGGCATACCAGCTTATCCGTTCCCCAGAGATTAAACGCAAGTCCCTCCAGGGTAGGCACTTCTACCAGCGGAAGGTTCAGTGCAAGACCCAGTCCCTTTGCCGTAGCCGCTCCGATACGCAGTCCCGTAAAGGATCCGGGGCCTGCAGAGATGGCAATGGCATCTATCGTATGCAGATCCAAATCGATCATCTGACGAATCTCGTCAAGCATCGGCAATAACGTCTGGGAATGTGTTTTCTTATAATCCGTTGTATATTCCGCAATCAGGACATCATCTTCCACAACGGCTGCACTTGCAACCAGTCCGGAGCTGTCCAATGCTAATAGCTTCATAAAATATTTCCTGCCTTTCAAACCTTACTTTTCTTCCACTGTAATCCGACGATAATCAAATCCCTTCTCCAGATCTTTTTCTATCGTTACCTGCCTGTAATGCTCCGGCAGGATCTCTTCGATCAGGTTCGCCCATTCGATCAGGCACAATCCCTCTCCGTAAAAGCAATCCTCGTAGCCGATCTCTTCCATCTCTTCCACATCGCCGATACGGTATACATCAAAATGGTAAAAAGGCATGCGCCCCTCTTCATAAATCTGTACAATGGTAAAAGTAGGACTGTTGACCGGCTCTGTGATACCAAGTCCGGTGGCAACCCCCTGGGTAAACACGGTCTTCCCCACACCCAGATCACCGATCAGGGTATAGACCTGACCGGGAAGCGCTTCCCTGCCGATTTTCTGTCCCAGCGCAAAGGTTTCTTCCGCGCTGTAGGTCTCTATGATTTCTTTTTGATTTGTTGCTTTTTGCATCTCCATCTGCGTATTCTTCCTAATGCGATCCATTTTCGGACGACAAATGTTGTCCATTTTCCTCTGCCATATTTCCCCACTACGTTACAGGCGAATTTTCACTTTTGCAGGAGGCATGTGCGTTGAAATCATTTCAATAACATCCGTTGTCTTATCCTGCATCTGCTTCTTTGGGAAAATCGTGGCGTTATTTTTTGCCGTATATACGATCACGCTGCGGCCGGTGGACACCGCTTTCAGGCAATCCTCCCATTTCTGGCAGGTCGAATTTTCTCCCTGTGAAATCGTGATGCCGTTTTCGTCCAGGACATAGTGCAACGTTTCCCGGAACACCGCATTGTTTGCAACCTGCTGTTTGCTTTTGATCAAAAGTGTCCACGGGAGATAGAGTAATATCACCACGCCCAGGATCAGATAAATCCAGTACTGTCTGGAAATTCCGACAATCACTCCCAGTGCGCCGATCACAGCTCCCAAAAGTCCGGAGACGCTGTTATAACTGTGTCTCAGCAGAAAATCATATAAATCTCCCGATGTAATTTTAACATCCAATTCTACCATAGGTTACTTCCTTACATAAATTTTGGCGCCTAAGCGCAAAATTGCATACTACGATGTCATTATAGAATTTTTCCCATAAAAAAGCAAGTAAAGAACCGCAGGAAATCTGATGTGATCCTGTGATCTGTCAGATTTTCTGCGGTTCTTGTGTGTGACGACCAGAGCTTACCCTTGCCTGCTATTCATGCCGCAATGCCTCGATGGGGCTCAGTTTTGCTGCTTTTTTTGCTGGATAGATGCCGAAGAAAATACCCACTGCGGAAGAGAACAGGCTGGCTCCCAATACCGTGCCGACACTTACTTTTGCCGTGAAACCAATCAGACTGCAGATACCAAATGCGCCCGCCACACCGATGAGGATACCGATCAGGCCTCCCAGCAATGTGATAATGGCGGATTCCGACAAAAATTGCAGCAGAATGGATCCCGTCCGGGCTCCCAGCGATTTACGGATACCAATCTCTCTGGTACGTTCCGTTACGGACACCAGCATGATGTTCATGACACCGATACCTCCTACCAATAAGGAAATGGCAGCCACAAATACGACAAATACAGTGATGTAACTTAAAATCTGGTTCATTTGACTCATATAGTCATTAAAGTTCTCGACACCGATCAGATTTTTCCCACGTACATCATGTCTGTTCTCCATGAGCCGTACCACATCCGAAGCCACCTGCGATGCATTTTCCCCACCGTCACTGATGATCAGAAGATCATTATAAGATACATAGAATCCATAATCTTCCGAGACAACGGAAATAGGTGCTTCCAAAGAAATCGTAGTATTACCGACCATGCCCATGAGTTTGGAAGCATTATCCTTACGAATGCCGACGATCGTAAATTCCTGTGTTACACCGTACAGGCTGAAATCAAATGTCATTCCTACGACATTCGTATTGCCGAACAGCGTTCTGGCGCTGCTTTCTGTGATAATACAGACCTTATTGGCAGAATAATAATCCGTATCCGAGAAATATCTGCCTTTGATGATCGGATCATTGTTGGAATATTCCAGTCCCGGCATACCGAAGGTCGCAGATGCCGCAAAAGTGCCTTTTCTCCCCGTCGCTGTTCCTCCAAAGCTCCAGGAAGGTGTTACCGCCTTGACATTTGGGACTTTCTCCATAATTGCATCGATATCTTCTTCTGAAAACTCTATCGCAGAACCATCATCATTGTCCTTCGAATAAATGTAGATCTGCCCACCTGCCATCGCATTGAGTTCTCCGTTGATGCCGCTCTTTACGCCATCGCCGATAGAAATGATCATGATCACGGAAGAGATACCGATGATAATACCAAGCATTGTCAGAACGGAACGGCCCTTATTGCTCCGGATATTCATCAAAGCAATTTTGATGTATTCCCATACTTGTGCCATAAATCCGCCCTCCTACTCCCGGGACACGACGCTTACTGCCATGCCCTCTTCCAGGCTCTCCCCGGTAACGCTGCTTACAATGATCTCATCCGCTTCTGTGATGCCATCCAGAATTTCTGTATATTCATCGGAGGAAATGCCGCAGGTGACAGGACGCCTTGCAACCATTCCGTTTTCCACTACATACAGAAAATCACCGTCTTTGTCCGCATTGATTGCTTCTACCGGAATCAACAGGGTATCTTTTGCACTATTGGTATGTACGGTCAGTTTGGCATCCAGGCCGAGAATGATCTTGTCATCCGGATGGGTCAGATGTACTTCCACACCGACCATCGGGGTATTGGAAGCATTCACGGTTGCCATACGATTGATTTTGCTGATTTCACCTTCATATTTGTTCCCTGAAATGGTCACATCCACTTTCTGACCGAGTGCCAGTTTTGCAACATCTGATTTAGATGCGTCGAAGGTTACCTTCACATTATCACTGCTCTCCAATGTGATCAGCTGTGCGCCTTCCGTTACGCTGGCTCCCGATACACCGGTGCATTCCGTCACGATACCGTCGAAGTCCGCAACAATTCCTTTTTGTGCTTTGTCGTATTGTTCTTTCGCTTCCTGATAAGTCAGTTGTGCCAAATCCTTATCTGCCGCATAGGCCTGGGACTGGTAACCGTTCAGGATCGTGCTTTCGCTGCTTCCCTTCTGACTCTGCATCTGTGCTTTGTAGTTCTCACATTCTGTGATATGCTCCTGGACAGTTGCAATCTCATTCTGCATATTTACTACATAATCGCTGGAATTTGCAATGGACTGCACATAGGAATTTCTTGCCTGGCTGCTGCTGATATCCTGTAATTCCTTATTGATTTCTGCTGCACGGCTCTGGTTCACACCGTCCTGTAGTTCTTTGTTCAGATCTGCTGCTTTTCTGGATAAGTTATAGCTTTCCTCTGCTAACTGTCTCTGTGTCTCTCGCTGGCTCTTGCTCAGTTTATCCTGCAGTTCTTTCAGATAAGCTTTGTAATCCGCAAGCTGCTGATCCAACACGGCCAGGTTGGTATTTGCTTCATTCAATTTTGCATTGCTCTTATTGTTCTCCGACATGGTACTGTTGTAGGTAGCATTGCTCTTGGTCTGCTGTAAAGTTGCCTCCTGCAAGCGCTCCTCCATCTGATCCATGTCATAAGTCATCAGTACCTCTCCGGTCTTGACAGCATCTCCGGCAGCTACATTGATTTCATTTAATCTCCCGTTCACCGGAGCAAAGAGAATCACTTTCTCTTCGCTGGCAACCTTGCCGCTGGTACTGACGCTCTCCTCGATATCTCCGCGGACTGCTGCGGCTGTGGTCACCATCACTCCCATGTTGCCGGAAAATGCACAGCTGACCATACGGAGGATGATCAAAAGGATAACGACAATTGCAATAATAACAGGTGCTTTTTTACGTTTCTTTCCTGTTTTATTACTTTCCTTTTGCTTCTTTTGCTGCTTTTTTAATTCCTTCTGCTTTCTTTTCTCTTCTTTTTTGATCTCTTTTGCACTCAGTGCCTGTTCTGTTTTTTCCTGCTGTTCCATGATCTCTCATGATCCTTTCTGCTTATTTTATGATATGAGGCTGCGTCTATGTTCTACTCTGTTCCCACTTGTTGTCTTACTTCTTCCAGGGCAGACCGGCCGGAATCCGATTCTACTTTACCATCCTTGATTTTGATTACCCGCTTTGCCTGTGCCGCAATGTCATTATCGTGCGTAATCAGAATCACCGTTCTTCCCTCCCTGTGTAAGCCTTTCAGGATATCCATGATCTCCTTTGTTGAATTGGAATCCAGATTACCCGTCGGTTCATCCGCCAGGATCACCGGTGGTGCCTGTGCGATGGCTCTGGCGATTGCCACTCTCTGCTGCTGTCCTCCGGACATCTCGGAAGGTTTATGATTCATACGGTGTTCCAGCCCGACCTTTTTCAGAGCCTCCCTGGAAAGCTCCTGTCGTATTCCTTTCGCCACTCCCCGGTAAATCAGTGGTAATTCCACGTTTTCCACTGCAGTCAGATTGGGAATCAGATTAAATCCCTGAAAAATAAACCCGATCTCGCGATTCCTGATATCCGACAATTCGTCGTCAGAAAGTGCAGATACATCCTGCCCGTGCAGCCAGTATTCACCGCTTGTGGGAATATCCAGACATCCCAGCATATTCATCAGGGTGGATTTACCGCTTCCGGAATGTCCGATAATCGCTACAAATTCCTGTTCCTCGATGGTCAGGCTGACATGATCCAGCGCCCGCACCTCATTTTCCCCCGGATTGTAGACTTTACACACGTCTTTGATTTCCACTAATGCACTCATTCCATTACTCCGCCTCATTTCTTTGTCTGCATTCATTTATTTGTGTCATTGTACTGTTTGCATAATACAATAGTCTTTATGAACTGTCAATCCTTTTATTCCTATGCAAAACAGGATCTTTGGATACTCTATCAGAGAAAACAGAATAAAAAGCTGTGAAAATTCTAAAGATTTTCTATATTGACAATTTCTTCACATGGTGCTATATTCCTTTGCATAAGGTAAAGTTCTTCAGGGTTGGGTGTAATTCCCTACTGGCGGTGAAGGCGTAAGCTTACAGTCCGCGACCCACAGGTGCCTCACCTGTGGCTGATCCGGTGAAAATCCGGGACCAACAGTACAGTCTGGATGAAAGAAGAAGTGTCACTTATGTTCTTTTTGTGATACCAAAGCCCCGGGATCTGATGTCCCGGGGCTTTTTTTGAAGGCTTTCCTTGAAATTACTTATTTTTCTCATAGGAAGGAGTTCGAAAATGAACAATTTAATGAAAACAGTAACTGAAAACGTAGCTTATGTTGTGATCTTTCTGGCAGTCATCGTAGGGTGTTTTTTGGTGGCAGTGGTACTGGAAAAGGCCGCACAGAAGAAAAACGGCGTGAATGAACCGATTTTTACTACCAGAAAGCTTGCTATGATCGGTATGTTCTCCGCGATTGCAATGATCCTGCATGTGCTTGATTTCCCTATCTTTTTTGCGCCGGGATTCTACAAAATGGACTTCAGCGAATTACCGGTTCTGATCGGTTCTTTCGCGTTTGGTCCGGTAGCCGGTGTCATGATGGAGTTCGTCAAGATTCTATTGAAGCTGTGTGTGAAAGGCACTTCCACTGCTTTTATCGGAGATCTGGCCAATTTTGTCGTCGGCTGCAGTCTGATTCTGCCGGCTTCCGCAGTATATTCTTTCAAAAAGACGAAGAAAAGTGCGATTATCGCATGTATCGCGGGTACTCTGGTGATGACAGTCTTCGGCACAGCATTTAATGCCGTTTATCTGCTTCCCGCTTTTTCCAAGTTCTACGGTATGCCTATGGAGGCAATCCTTGCAATGGGAACCGAGGTAAATCCGTTAGCAAAGGAAGGCAGCATTGTAAGTTTCGTGGTTGCCTGCGTTGCTCCCATGAATCTGATCAAAGGAACTTTGGTATCCGTTGTCACACTGCTGATTTACAAACCTTTAAGCCCGATCATTAAAACCGGACACAGGGGATAGCTATCGATTCTTGTTATTAGAGCTGTTATGATAAGAAAGAGGGATCGCATTTTACTGTGCAATCCCTCTTTCTTCTTATTATATCACAATTCGCATCTTCGATGCTTTCCGCTGCTTACGCAGCTATCGTGATCCAAATATCTTTTTTACTGCTTCTGGATCTTCATGGTCAGTCCGATCCGCTTTTTCGCCACATCCACAGTCAATACCTGCACATCCACGATATCGCCCACGCTGACTGCCTCGAGCGGATGCTTGATATAGCGGTCTGTAATCTGAGAGATGTGAACCAGTCCGTCCTGATGCACTCCGATATCTACAAATACACCAAAGTCAATCACATTGCGCACCGTTCCCTTTAGGATCATGCCGGGCTTTAAGTCCTTCATATCCAGTACGTCACTGCGCAGAATCGGCTTCGGCATATCGTCTCTTGGATCTCTGCCGGGCTTCTCCAGCTCTTTCAGAATATCCGTCAGCGTGATCTCACCGATACCAAGTTCTTCTGCCAGAAGTTTCTTATTTTTAATACGTTTTTCCAGTCCGGAAATATCTTTTGCATCATTTACTGCATTTGCTGCATTGACAGGCTTCTTCTTTGCAGAGTTCTCTGCGTCTGCCGCAAACGTCACACCGCCCATTGCCGCCGCCAGGGCTTTTCCCATTGCAGTATTCGTGTTATGCACACGTACGCTCTTGTTCTTCTGCTCCTCACGTTTCTTCGGCGCGGTATCTGCACCGGTCTGTCCGGATGCCTGTCCTGCACTGCTCTTGCCGGAAGCCTTTTTCAAAGCCGCCTGCTTCTGTGCTTCCTTGATGTCATCCATGGTCAGCCCAAGCTTTGTCATAAGCTGTTCTGCTGCTTCGTAAGACTCAGGATGTACGCTGGTAGCATCCAGTGGATTCGTTCCATCCGGGATTTTCAGGAAACCCGCACACTGTTCGTACGCTTTGGGGCCTAACTTCGGCACCTTCAACAACTGCTTTCTGTTTGCAAAACGCCCGTTATTTTCTCTGTAATCGACAATATTTTTGGCAATCGTCTTGTTGATACCGGAGACATATTCCAAGAGAGATGCGGATGCGGTATTCAGATCCACACCCACCTTATTTACGCTGTCCTCTACGACACCGTTCAGGGCATCACTCAGTTTCTTCTGGTTCATATCATGCTGGTACTGGCCGACACCGATGGACTTCGGATCGATCTTTACCAGTTCTGCCAGCGGATCCTGCAGTCTTCTGGCGATGGATGCAGCACTTCGCTGTCCTACATCAAAATTCGGGAACTCTTCCGTTGCCAGCTTACTTGCGGAATATACGGAAGCACCGGCTTCGTTGACGATCACGTACTGTACCGGGCGATCCAGCTCTTTCAACAGTTCTACGATCACCTGCTCGGATTCTCTGGAAGCCGTACCGTTTCCTACGGAAATCAAGTCGACCTTATATTTTTTGATCAGTTTCTTCAGCTCTGCTTTGGATGCTTCCACTTTATTCTGGGGTGCGGTAGGATAGATCACCTTGGTATCGAGTACTTTTCCGGTCGCATCGACTACCGCCAGCTTACAGCCGGTACGGAACGCCGGATCCCAGCCCAGTACCACTTTACCGGCGATGGGCGGCTGTAACAACAGCTGTTCCAGATTCTTGCCGAAGACATTGATAGCGCCGTCCTCTGCTTTTTCCGTCAGGTCATTGCGGATCTCCCTTTCAATAGCAGGTGCTATTAAACGATCATAGCTGTCTTCCACTGCAGCACGGATCACCGGAGCCGTATATTCGTTTTCCTTCGTGAGCAGCTTCTTCTCAAGGTAGCGGAGAATCCTCTCTTCCGGTGCATTCACTTTTACAGTCAATATTTTCTCCGCCTCTCCGCGGTTCAATGCCAGTACTCTGTGACCGGCAATCTTTTTCACCGGTTCTTCAAAGTTATAGTACATCTCGTATACACTCTGGGCTTTTTCGTCCTTGGCCGTACTTGTGACAATGCCTTCCTCTACGGTAATATCACGGATATAGCGTCTGTGATCCGCATCATCGGAGATCATCTCGGCAATGATATCCTGTGCTCCCTGCAAGGCTTCCTCCGGGGTCTTTACTTCTTTTTCCGCAGATACATATTTTGCCGCCTCAGTAAGCACCGGCTCTGTGGCATCCTGGCGAAGAATATATTCTGCCAGGGGCTCCAGTCCTTTTTCTTTCGCAATGCCGGCACGGGTCTTTCTTTTAGGGCGGTAAGGGCGATACAGATCCTCTACCACGACCAGTGTCTGGGCAGCCAGAATCTTTTCCTTCAGCTCATCCGTGAGTTTTCCCTGCTCCTCGATACTTTTCAGCACCTGCTCCTTTTTATCTTCCAGACTTCTCAGATAGGTCAGTCTCTCGCCTAAGTTACGCAGCTGCTCATCATTCAGCGATCCGGTGACTTCCTTACGATACCGGGAGATAAAGGGAATAGTATTCCCCTCATCGATCAGCCTGACCGCAGCTTCCACCTGCCATTTTTCTACCTGAAGTTCTTCTTTGATTTTCTGTATAATATCCATAGTTCCTCCATTCGGCGCTTGCCTTCCTGCTTTGTAAACCATTCAAAATCTCATTCACAGAACCATATTTTCATGATCCGACTCTGAATAGTTACCAAATTATTATACTGGAATCCGGAAGATTTCTCAATGTTTAAAATTGTTTCATCTGTTTTTCATTCTTATTTCATTGCTTAATGACACAAAAAATGTTACAGTACTTATTATGAGTGAAACGTATCAAAAGCATGTCTATTTCACTCGGAAATGAGGATTCTTATGGATTATTATCAGAATCAGAATAACGAAATGAACCAGAATATGCCGCAGGAGAATCCACGCTACAGGGGCTTGTCCATTGCTTCCATGGTATGTGGAATCTGTTCCCTGGTCATGTGCTGCACCGGTATATTGTCAATTTCCACAGGCGCTCTCGGCATCCTGTTTGCCCTGTTGACCAGAAAATCCGGACAGCGCATGAATACTATGTGTGTCACCGGCATCTGGCTGTCCTGTGTGGGACTTGCCCTTGGTATTTTCATCACTGTCAGCAGCATGATCACCGTATTCACCGATCCTGCTTATTATAATATGCTGGATCAGATGTATCAGCAGATGTACGGTGTCGGTATCGACGAATTCTGGCAGTCTTATATGTAAGGATATGTAAGGAGCCGCCTTTTCTTATTGTGCAGTTCATTTATCGTGCTGCTCAAATACGGTATTTAACATATCCTATTTTCATTTTACGGAATACAACAGAGTTCCTCTCAGCACCCAGGAGGAATTCAGCCGAATGCAGAACCTGTCTGGATCTGACGGTTTCATTTTTATGATTGTGTGCAGAAATGAGGAGTTTCCATGGTACAATATACATCCAGATCTCAGTTAAAAGATCACGCCCGCGACAAAATGGCCGGGCAATACGGCAATGCCATTTTAATGTCCATCTGTGAAGGATTGATCACTTTTTCATTGACCTTTGCAGTCAGTATGATTTTCACCATGATCTCTACGATTCAGATTCTGATGGGTGGCAGCGGTGAATCAAGTCTTGCAGAATTCCTGCTGCTTACACTGTGCACCACGATCTGTTCCGTATTCACGGGGATCTTCCGTACCGGTACTACACTGTTCTACCTGAATCTGTCCTGTGGAAGACCTGCTACGGTGTCCAATCTGTTCTACGGATATAAATATATGTTCAAGAAGTCACTGACCATTTCCGCAGTGGTCATCCTGCTGAATGCCGTATGTTCTCTCCCTTATGAGATCTGTTACTTTCTCATGGGAAAAAGCACAGATAAGGTTCCGCTGGCACTGCTGTGTATCGCCTTCATCATCATTGGCATGTGCGTATACCTGCCGATTGCTTTCGGGTTATCCCAGTCCTTCTACCTGTTACTGGATTTTCCCCGGTACAGTGCATCGGAGATCATGAAACTGAGTTTCCGTATCATGAAGGGGCATAAATGGGAACTGTTCTGCCTGCGCCTGAGCTTTATTCCTATGTATCTGCTGGGGTTGTTGAGCTTCGGTATCGGTAACCTCTGGGTAAAAGCTTACCAGAGTATGACCTGCTCGCTGTATTTCTTGGATCTGATGCAAGGAGAGCATTGATAATTGAAGACAGGCAACAAAAAAGACAGTGCTTTGAGTGGAAACCGCTGTGAATTTCCATTTCCCTGCACTGTCTTATTTTTGTACCTATGTTCAATTATGCTTCTGTTTTCTTATCGCCCTGTACGCTGATCCACTTCAGATAGCCATTGATGAAGATATCGAGACCGCCGTCCAGTACTGCGTCCACGTTACCGGTCTCCACATCGGTACGGTGATCCTTGACCAATGTGTACGGTTGTAATACATAAGAACGGATCTGGTTGCCCCAGCCGATCTCCTTGACCTCGCCGCGGATATCTGACAACTTCTCTACATTAGCTTCCTGTTTCAGCAGATACAGTTTGGCTTTCAGCATCTGCATTGCCTTGTCCTTGTTCTGGAACTGGCTTCGTTCGTTCTGACACTGTACCACGGTTCCTGTCGGGATATGGGTGATGCGGATAGCAGAAGAGGTCTTGTTGATATGCTGACCACCGGCGCCGCTGCTTCGGTAGGTGTCGATGCGCAGATCCTTTTCATCGATCTCTACATCCAGGTCTTCTTCGATATCCGGCATAACATCCAGGGATACAAAAGAGGTCTGACGTTTGCCCTGTGCATTAAAAGGAGAGATACGCACCAGACGATGCACACCCTTCTCGGACTTCAGATATCCATAAGCATTCACACCGTTGACCTGGAAAGTCACCGACTTGATACCGGCTTCATCACCGTCCAGATAATCCAGCACTTCCACAGTGAATCCCTTGCGTTCTGCCCAACGGGTATACATACGATACAGCATACCGCACCAGTCGCAGCTCTCGGTACCTCCGGCACCGGCATTGAGCTTCAGAATCGCATTGTTCTTATCATATTCTCCGGACAACAGCGTACTGATACGCAGTTCATCAAATTCTTTGATAAACTCATCCAGTTCTCCCCGGATCTCCGGGATCAGGGACGCATCGTTCTCCTCATATCCCATATCAATCAGGGTCAGGATATCGTCATACTGTGTGGAAAGCTTATCGCACTCTCCTACAGTATCCTTCATGTTTTTCAGTTCTTTCATTTTCTGATTGGAACGCTCCGGGTCATCCCAGAATCCGGGAGCTTCCATCTCGCGTTCCATTTCTTCGATTCGCTTGACCTTATTAGCGAGGTCAAAGTGAATCCCTCACTTCCGCTAAAGGTGTTTCGTAGGACAGGATTTCTGTCTTCATCTGATCTAATTCAACCACTTAACGTCACCCACTTTCTGATTTTATTTCTGATTTTAATTTTATTCTGCTGCAGTTGATACAGCTGTCGATAATTAGCCGGACTTTTAAATTTGCCGGATTCTCGTCATGCTTTCCGTCCGCAGCAGTTCTTGTACTTCTTGCCGCTTCCGCAAGGGCAGGGATCATTGGGATATACCTTTGCATTTTCACGCTTTACCGGTCCCTTCTGTAAGGAATCATCCTTATTGGTTCCGGTGATCTGTGCCTGCTGCTCACGCTCTACCTTCTGCTCGATCTTGATATGGAACAGAAGTCTCACGGTCTCTTCGCGGATATTCTGGGTCATCTCATCGAACATCTCATAACCGCTCATCTTGTACTCTACCAGCGGATCTCTCTGACCGTATGCCTGTAAGCCTACGCCCTGACGCAGCTGTTCCATGTCATCGATGTGATCCATCCACTTACGGTCGATGACTTTCAGCAGAACCACACGCTCCAGTTCACGGATTGCTTCGGGTTCGGGGAACTCGGCTTCTTTTGCTTCGTACAGCTTCACAGCCTCTTCCTTCAGCTGCTGTTTCAGGCTGTTCTTCTTAGGTTTCTTCACGCGCTCCGGTGTCAGAGGCTGTAAAGGAATCGTAGGAATGAGCAGGGTATTCAGTTCATTGAAATCCCACTCGGACATGTCTGCATCATCATTGATACAGATATCCACGCAGTTCTCTGTAATATCAGTGATCATCTTATAAATGACATCGCGCATGCTTTCACCATTCAGTACCTTCAGACGCTCTTCGTAGATGATCTCTCTCTGCTCACTCATGACACGGTCATATTCCAACAGATTCTTACGGATACCGTAGTTGTTGCTCTCGATCTTCTTCTGGGCAGACTCAATGGCATTGGTCAGAGCCTTATGCTCGATCTCCTGTCCTTCGGGGATACCCAGCGTATTGAACATGCTGATCAGACGCTCGGAACCGAACAGTCTCATCAGATCATCCTCCAGAGAGATGTAGAACTTGGATTCACCGGGATCTCCCTGACGTCCGGAACGTCCACGCAGCTGGTTATCGATACGTCTGGACTCGTGACGCTCGGTTCCGATGATTTTCAGGCCTCCGGCCGCCTTCGCCTCGTCATCCAGCTTGATATCCGTACCACGGCCGGCCATGTTGGTGGCGATGGTCACGGCACCGTGTACGCCGGCATCGGCTACGATCTCTGCTTCCAGTTCATGGAATTTTGCATTCAGGACTTTGTGCTGGATGCCGCGCCTGGTTAACATCCTGCTCAGTTCCTCACTGGCTTCGATGGTGATGGTACCTACCAGTACGGGCTGGCCGGTAGCATGGGCTTCCTCGACCGCATTCACGATAGCGTTCAGCTTTTCTTTCTTCGTCTTGTATACAGCATCCTGTAAATCCTTACGGATGACGGGACGATTGGTGGGGATCACGACAACATCCATGCCGTAGATCTCACGGAACTCGGTCTCCTCGGTCAGAGCCGTACCGGTCATACCACACTTTTTATCGAATAAATTAAAGAAGTTCTGGAAAGTAATAGATGCTAAAGTCTTACTTTCTCTCTTTACCTTTACATGCTCTTTTGCTTCGATTGCCTGATGCAGTCCGTCGGAATAACGTCGTCCCGGCATGATACGTCCGGTAAATTCATCGACGATCAGTACCTGATCATCTTTTACCACGTAATCTTTATCGCGGAACATCAGGTTATGTGCACGCAGCGCCAGGATAATGTTATGCTGGATCTCCAGGTTCTCGGGATCCGCAAAGTTGTCGATATGGAAGAATCTTTCTACCTTTTCCATACCTGCTGCGGTCAGGTTGATGATCTTATCCTTCTCGTTGACTACGAAGTCTCCGTTCTCTTCCTGTACCACGCCCATGATGGCATCCATCTTGGTCAGTTCCTGTACGTCGTCGCCGCGCTTCATCTGACGCGCCAGCAGATCGCACATTTCATACAGTGCTGTGGATTTACCGCTCTGTCCGGAAATGATCAGAGGAGTTCTCGCTTCATCAATCAATACGGAATCGACCTCATCGATGATGGCATAGTGCAGTCCGCGCAGAACCAGCTGTTCCTTGTAGATGACCATGTTGTCACGCAGGTAATCAAATCCCAGTTCATTATTCGTCACATACGTGATGTCACAGTTATATGCCGCCTGTCTCTCCTCGGAAGTCATGCTGTTGAGTACCACACCGACCTTCAGTCCCAGGAATTCATGTACCTGTCCCATCCACTCGGCATCACGCTTTGCCAGATAGTCATTGACAGTAACAACATGGACACCCTTGCCTTCCAGGGCATTCAGATATGCAGGCAGGGTGGATACCAGAGTCTTACCTTCACCGGTACGCATCTCTGCGATACGTCCCTGATGCAGGATGATACCACCGATCAGCTGTACTCTGTAGTGCTCCATGTTCAGAACACGTTTTGCAGCCTCTCTTACGGTTGCATAAGCCTCCGGAAGCAGGTCGTCCAGAGTCTCTCCCGCTGTCAGACGCTTCCTGTACTCATCGGTCTTGCCGCGCAGTTCCTCATCGGAAAGTGCCTGCATCGTGGGACGCAGTGCTTCGATTTTGTCTACCAGGGGGTCAATACGCTTCAGTTCTCTGGAACTGTGCGTGCCAAATATCTTTTCAATAACGTTCATTTTTTCCTCGTTTCCGCACCCTTAAGACAGTAGAATGTCCATGGGTCTTCGCATAATTCAAAGCATATTGTAGCAGATTTTCCTCTATGTTTCAACCTTTCAATGATACCATCACCGTGAAAAGACTGTAAAAATTTTATGAACAATATGCCTGTCCTGTTCTATTCCGAGAAATTGACAGTCCCGGAAAAACTTATTATAATTAAATTAATTGTATTTTTATCCTTACGCCAAGCAGCAAGGAGCATAGCACCTATGAAAAGACTATCAATTACACAATTAATTCCCGGCATGATCGTGGCCGAAGATGTCTACAATCTGGAGCATGAACTTTTAATTGAAAAAGGTACCGTACTCACGGATAAACTGATCACGAAACTGGATCTGTACGGCATTCTGACGATTTTTGCGGAGGACGTTGTTTCTTCTGACCGCCGGTCCGAGAGCAGCCCGGATAGCGGTGAAACCTCTTATTCCGAGCGGATCAAAAGTTCTCCGGAATTTCAGCTGTTCCGGGAGGACTTCGAGAACGAAGTGAACCTTTTCCGGGAAAATATGAATCTCGTAATCCAGAAAAATACCGATCTCGACGTAAAGACATTGCTGCAAAAAACACTGGCTATCGTAGCGAATCATTCCGGCAGCATCAGTCTTCTGGATATGTTGCAGAATATGCGGGAATATGATGATTCCACCTATACCCACAGCCTGAATGTAGCGCTGATCTGCAATATTCTGGCCGGATGGCTGAAGCTTCCCGATGATGAAGTGGAACTGGCTACTGCCTGCGGTCTGTTCCACGATATCGGTAAAATGATGATTCCCTATTCCATCATTGCCAAACCCGGAAAGCTGTCGGACGAGGAATTTGCCACTATTAAAAAGCACCCCACTCTGGGATATCAGCTGTTGTTATCACAGGATGTGGATGAGCATGTAAAGAATGCTGCACTCATGCATCATGAACGCAATGACGGCAGCGGTTATCCCCTGAAGTTAAAAGGCAACCAGATCGATCCCTATGCCCGGATCGTCGCCATCGCGGATGTCTACGATGCCATGACGGCAGCCCGCTGCTACCGGGGGCCTCTGTGTCCGTTCCGTGTCATCGAAACATTTGAAGCAGAAGGCTTCCAGAAATACGACGTTTCCATTTTACTTCCTTTCCTGCAGAATGTGGTAAATTCCTGTCTGCAGAACCGGTGTCTGTTAAGTGACGGTCGAAAGGGTACCATCATCTATATCAATAAGGAAAAGCTGTCCCGCCCTGTGGTACAGTGTGGAGATGAATATGTAAATCTGGCAGATCTGCCGGATGTGGAAATCGTAAAACTATTATAGTTTAATTTTCAGAAAAGAGGGATCTCTATGTCAGATACGATACACTTATATGTAAATATGCCCGGAAATCATGTTCCTGGCACTTCTTTTTCCACGATTGGAGAAGCGCTGGCTTCCCTGGATGGGAATGCCGAAACCGGGGAAAGACAGTTTCCGGCTCCTGTATCCGGTCTCGCCCCGGTTATTTTACATATCGGCCGTGGAATCTACCGGGAAAAATTAGTCATCACACGGCCGAATGTGACTTTCGAAGGTGCCGGCTGTAACGACACGATCCTGGTCTACGGAGATGCCGCAAAGGATCTCATGCCTGAGGGTGATAAGCGCGGAACCTTCCGCACCGCTTCCGTCCGGATCGATACCCATGATTTTACTGCAAAGCATCTGACCTTCCAAAATGATTCCGGATACGGTCATACCGTGGGACAAGCTCTGGCGGTCTATGTGGACGGTGACCGCAATGCCTTCTATGACTGCCGTTTCTTAGGCAGCCAGGATACGATTTTTGACGCTCCTCTGCCGATGAAAGAAGCCCAGCCAGGAGGCTTCAAGGGTCCCGGCGAATTCAAGTCCAGAACCATGGGACGGCATTATTACGAAAATTGTTTTATTCAGGGAGATGTTGATTTTATCTTTGGAAGTGGAATTGCCTGGTTTGAAAGGTGTACTGTTTTCTCCAAGCTCCCCGGGGACAGAATTCCTCCGGAGAGTCCGGAGTTCGAAGTGATCTATGGCTATGTGACCGCAGCCTCCACACCACAGGACGAGCCTTACGGTTATGTTTTTCACGATTGTAAATTGGAAAGTGATTGTCCACCCCGTTCCATCTATCTGGGACGTCCCTGGCGAGAATGGGCGAAGACGGTATTCCTGCACTGCGAACTGGGAGAACATATCCACCCCGCAGGATGGCAGGACTGGAATAAGCCTCACGGACATTTCTATTACGGAGAATATGCTTCCTACGGTCCCGGTGCCTCCCCCACTACCCGTGCAGACTTTTCCCATCAGCTGACAGATGCGGAAGCCGCTGAATATACCGTGGAGCATGTTCTAAAAGGGTGGCAGCCGCAGCAGGCATAGCTGTGTAACTTGAAAGTTAGTTAATGATCATTGGCTAACCGGACGAACTCCCGGAACGAACAGAATGCCTTCCGGCA
>ERZ1034946.297-NODE-297-length-31352-cov-11.367575_pt1 | contig 31352 bp, 27 predicted proteins | sample MGYA00520591_ERZ1034946 | MGnify/ENA primary metagenome ERZ1034946 (study PRJEB33766, sample SAMN09781753) | gut metagenome | biome: gut microbiome | host: Homo sapiens | place: Madagascar | study: EMG produced TPA metagenomics assembly of the PRJNA485056 data...
CAGCCGACGTAAGCTACCGCTTACCAAAGGGCATCCACGTTACTGGGGCTGATGAAAAATCGGATCCAGCTATAGAAGGAATGCCCTGGAGTCATCTGTTCTTTGGCGGTGCTAACACCTACGTCGTCCGCAAGATGCGTAAGACCCAGTACAAACTTCAGAAACTATACTTGGTTGCAACCTATTGCGATGAGGAAAAACAGGAATGGCACATGCTCATGCCAGATGAATTGCGTGAGGCTTTGTCAAGCAACTATAAGTTCTATCTCGATTTGGAAGAGAAAGGACTGAAAGGACCGACTGCTAAGCAACTCCGCATGATGGCAGCAATGAAGAGAATAATGGGAGAATGAGCTGTAACCACCAAGCCTGCTCAAGTTGTCGCTTGATTGTTGAAAAGAAAAAAATCTAAACTTTATTCATAAATACTTGTATGCCTAACTCCTTGATAAATAGTTAGGACGTTGTTTGGTGATATATCATTGGGCTGATATGGCTTTGAAAGGAACAGAAAACGACTAAGTAAAACAGGTAAAATTGAATAATGATTTAACAACTCAACATGTAGTACTTGTATAAGTATCTATACAAAGGACCGTGTCCTAAATTGAGTTCTAACTATAGTCTATATAATAAACGTTAAAAGCTACTGTATATGAAAAAATATGAATGGCTTGTGAAGCGACATTTACGTTCGGTAGATTCCTTGAAGCTATGGGCTGAAAATCCTCGATTAAATCCAGATGGTAAATATTTAAACTTGTTGGATTATGTTGAAGAATTACTATCAGATAATAGTGAGAAAGAGAGTTTTGTAAAATTATTGGAGTCTATTTCGAAAAAAGGCTTTATTCCTTCAGACCCTATTGTTGTTTGGAGAAATGAGGATAATTCCCATTGCTATGTAGCAGAAGGAAATCGAAGAGTTTTAGCACTAAAGCTATTGCGTAATCCCCAAAAAGCACCTAAAAGCATAAGACCAGTAGTGAAACAATTATCATCAAAAACTAATCTTGGTGATATTCAAAAGATTAATGTTTGCATAGCTCCATCTTTTGACGATACAATATGGTATATAAATGAGCGGCATACTCCTTCTGCTTTACAAAAGCCATGGAGTAGAATTCAACACCAGAGATGGATATTCGAATTATATCAAAAGTATAACGGCGACATAGATTCTATATTGGCAGAAACGTCTGCAGATAGAGTAACTATTGAGGCAGATATACGAATTTTGAGGTTAATTGGTTTGATAAAGCAACCTCAGATTAAGAATCTTTTGTCGGAAGAGGAATATGAAAAGGCTGTTTCGCATAGATTTCCTATAACAATATTAGAGCGTTTCTTCAATTACTCTAAGGTACGAGAGGCATGGTTTATTACTTTTGATGGGACAAACGTAGTTATTAAAGCTGAGGAAACCAGTTTCTTTAATGCTTATGCTGAGTTAATTCGAAGAATTATAACTGGAGATGGAAAGGTTAAAGTCAATACTCGTATGACCTCATCTAATGTTGATGAAATAATAAATTCTCTTCCTACTGTAATAAAATCTGAAGATAACTTATTGCCATTGCAATCAGGGGCGATAATAGCAAAAAATAGTGAAAGAAAAATTGAGACTAATAGTACTAAGGTTTCTCAAAATTCTGTTTTGAAAAGGGATGTCAATAGACCAAAACTTATCCTGGGCATTTATACATTGGAAAGTGCAGACAAGAGACTAGTTGATTTATTCAACGAGTTAAAGAAATTGTCTGTTTCTTATTATCCTACATGTGTCTGTGCTTGTATGAGAGTATTCTTAGATATATCTGTTAGACTCTATATCGAGGAAAAAGGCTGGGAAATGGAAATAACGAAAAATAGACAAAATTGTTTTCAAGAAGTAACATTGCATAAACGATTGGCTTTTATAAAGGATAAATTACCCAAATGTGAAGAGAAAACAATCATAGAACGTTTACTCAATCCAAAAAATGAATTTTCTTTAGATGTATTGAATGGTTATGTTCATAGTAGCGATACTCATTATGAATTGAGGCAGTTTATGAATGGATTTTGGGATTTTATGTTTCCATTATTTAGAATGATGTTAGACATAAGAGAATCTTCTACGAATATAGAAAAGAATACTAATCCTAATTTATAAGCATAACATTATGATGAAAGTTTATTCACCTTTACGTTATCCTGGTGGAAAAAGTCGTATTTTCCCTTTTGTTTCACATCTGATAGAGGAAAATGATATGAAGGGGATTACTTACGCCGAACCTTATGCTGGTGGTGCAGGGCTTGCTTTGATGTTGTTGATAGAAGGTTGGGTTAATCATATTTATATAAATGATTTAGACCGATCAATTTACTCTTTTTGGAAAGTTTTGCTTACAAGAACAGAGGACTTGTGTGATTGGTTGTTTTCTGTAGAAGTGACAATGGAAAATTGGAGCAAATACAAAGATATTCAAAGAAATATAGATTCTGTTGATGAATTTGAATTGGCAAAATCAACTTTGTTTTTGAATCGAACAAATATATCTGGTGTAATTAAAGGAGGCCCGATAGGTGGAAAAGAGCAGGCTGGTACCTATAAGATAGATGTCCGTTTTAATAAAGAAGAACTAATTAAAAAAATAAGGCTTATAGCCACATTTAAGAATAAAATTCATTTATCCAATGATGATGGACTTACATTCTTGAAGAAGATAAGTCGAAAACATGAGGATGTTTTCGTTTATTTAGATCCTCCTTATTATAAAAAGGCTGCTGATTTATATATGAATTTCTTTACAGATAAGAATCATGAAGAATTGCGTGATTTGATATCAAATTATCGGAAAAGATGGATGATTTCATATGATAACGAGGACTTTGTACTAAACTTATATGGAAAATTCAGAAAAATAGAATACCAATTGGCGCAATATGCTTCTAATCGTGTAGGAATAGAAGTCTTAATATTTGACCATAGAGTAAAATGTTATAGTTCTATGGCTTACTTAGTTAATGCTAAAGAATTGTGATGTTTTATCTATGCGGTTTAAAAGAGTAAGTCGATGTTAATCAAAAAGGTACATGTAGAAAAATTCCGTGGTTTCCATAACCAAGACTTTGAGGTAGGCTCCATGCTTACTGCTATTGCAGGACAGAATGGAACCCAAAAGTCAACTCTTTTGGGGATTATAACTCAAACGTTCACGTTGGGTAAAGACAAGAATCCTATGGGCAGTGAAAAACCATTATGTGGTGGAAGTTACCGCTCTGCGTTTAGCGACAAGTTTCGCCTTTCTCCAAAGTTTGATTTACCAGGCACTCATGAGTGGACACTATCGTTTGATGATGGAAGGGACTATACTATAGAGAGCATTCTTCGCTCCGATACAAAGACCATACGCTTTTGGCAGAAAGGCATGAGAGGAAAAGGAGATGGATACATACAATACCCAACTATCTTTCTTAGTTTAAAGCGTGTGCTGCCTGTTGCAGAATCAGGAACAGTTTCAGAATCATCACTTCTTACAGACCAAGAGCTTGCTGAATTCAAAAAATTACACGACACGATACTGATTACAGAGAGTCATATAGAATCAGCCTCCTTGCTTGAAGGTACCAATAAGCAGACAATAGGTATCACCACAGACAAGTACGATTGGAATGAAAATTCTGTAGGGCAAGACAATCTGAGCAAAATAATATTGGCATTGTTCTCTTTCAAGCATTTGAAAGAAAAATATCCTGAAGATTACAAAGGTGGCATATTGGCTATAGACGAATTGGACGCGACAATGTATCCTGCATCACAAAAGAAGTTGCTAAAAGAGTTGCGCACATATGCTTCAAAACTTAATTTGCAAATATTCTTTACTACTCATTCTTTGTCTCTCATAGAGAGCATTGATGATTTGATTGGTGAATGCAGTCAGAAAGATGCAACAAAAGACCAAGTAAGGTTAGTCTATCTGAAAAAGCAAGACAACAATATTGTTATCAATGACAAGGCAACTTTCTGCAACATAACACTGAATCTTCAGGTTATACAAGGAAAAATCAAACCTGTGCATAAAATCACAGTCTATACTGAGGATAAGGAGAATATTATATTTGCCAAGTACCTGCTGCGAGGCAAAACTACTCAACTTAATTTCATTGACATTGACTTCTCTGGCGCAAATTTAATTTCGTTGGTATCTAAGAAAGTTCCTGCGTTCATAGAACCAACGGCTATTGTGATAGTGGATGGTGACGTACGTAAGGAAATCAACAAAATGAAATCTATAGTCAAAGCTAATAATATTCTTATATTGCCATCCAATATGTCTCCCGAACAGTTGACTGCTACATTTTTACATGATTTGTCTGATGCAGATAAACTTTGGGAAAATATAGCTGAAGGATATAGCAAGCAAGTATGTTTCAGAGACATAACTTATGATGATATATTGCATGATAGGATAAAAGCAAAAACTTGGTTTAGAAGCCAGTTACCTTCTTGGGGTAGAACCGCATCCAAGGTTTTAACTCCTTTATTCAAGAAATACAAGGATGAACGAAATGAATTTATCTCTGATTTTGAAGAGATAATGAAATTGTATCAAGTTTAAAAAGTAGAATTGACATAAAAATCCTTTTGCTACAATTCTCTATATAAGAATTATTTGTTTGTTGTAATATCATAAAAATTTTTGATTATGGAATACAGATATTTTATAACGGAAGACAAGAAGAAAGAATGGAAAAAAGAAAAGTTTGGTGACGAATATGAAAAGTTACTTTTGAACTTTCTTAACTGCAATGTGGATATCAAACAAGCTCAAGGTAAAGCTACTTTGCTTCAAGATGATTTTTGGTTAACCAAGCATACAGGAAAGCATTCTCGTCCAACATTTGTTTGGCAAAGAAAAGTCATCAATGAAGACGTGTGTTTTTATGTTTATAGAACTGCTTATCGACATGATAGGTATTCTGCAGAGATAACGCAAGGAAACAAAGACTCTTATATAGCAAAAAATCAACTATCAGAAAAAGAAGAGTTAGAACTTGATAATTGTTATAAGTCTATTGTAGAGTCACGAAAAGTTAAGAAACAGGAAACTTTAGCCACTTTGTCTCCTAATGAGCTTGCGTTCATTTCGTCCATGCTTCCAATAAATCATTCGTTGTTTAAAGATCCTATTTATGAAACACGTGAGTGGGTAGAAGATATAACTAACGAAGATGATGTTAATGAGTCCTTTGATGAATTCTCAATGGCAGCTCAGAAAATAGAAGAATACATATATGATAATATTGGTAGTGATGATGGATGGGGTCAAGTGCCTGCAAAAGATAGAAATGTATTGATTTATCATAGAGGCTCAGATTGGATATTGGTGGCCGCTCCTTTAAAAGAAGACAAGAATAAGATAAATAAAATTACGAATGGTGAATGCCCAACGGATTTCTTACGTGGATATCCATTTACCTTTTTGTCATCAGAAGATGAATGGAGACGAATGGAAAAAGAAAGCAAAAGCAATTTGGTCCTTACAGAGGAACAAGTACAAGTTGTTGCTACAAATGAGCCAAATTATCCTTTATTTATTTCTGGACGTGCAGGAAGTGGCAAATCTACTGTTTTGCAATATTTATTTGCAGAAGTAGTTCTAAGATATTTGTCAGTTAAAAAGGATGGGGATAAATCCAGACTGCTTTCTCCTGTTTATTTGTCATATAGTGAGACATTGATTGAGGATGCGAAAAAACTTTCTTCGGTATTGTTTGACAAGAATAGTGTCTATAAAGAAGCATTAAACAATATAAAACTTGACTACAAGAAGGATATAGCTCCCCTAATGGGCGATATGTTTTATGTGTTTAAGTCCCTATTAAAAAACTGCATAGAGAAATATCAACCAGAAATATTAAAATCACGATTTTCTGAATCAAATTATATCTCATTTGCTGTGTTTAAACGTAAGTGGATGGAGAAATTTGGAAAAGATCGTGAAGCTCTTCGAAAATATGGACCAAGTATTAGTTGGCATGTTATTCGTACTTATATAAAAGGATGGAACTCAGAAAAGATAACAACTCCTGAAGACTATGCTAAGTTAGGTAGAAACTATCTAACTGTTAGGCGTGAAACTTTTGAGCTTGTTTATAATAATGTTTGGGAGAGATGGTATAAAGAACTAACTGAAGAAACTGGCTGGGATGATCAGGATTTGGTTAAGTTTTGTCTTGAACATAAATATGTAGATGAGCAATTCTCTGCCATTTATTGTGACGAAGCACAGGATTTTACCCGTATAGAGATTGATTTTATTCTTAAAATATCATCATTCTCCAATCGTCAGATAGATGTGGTAGATGATGTGAAAAAGTTACCTTTTGTTTTTGCTGGTGATGAATTTCAAACACTGAACCCTACAGGTTTCAGTTGGGATTCTTTAAGAGGATATTTCGTAGAACGCTTGTTTAATAAAGTTGGGCTTGAAGGGAAAAATGATGAAAGTAACTTGCCTAGGCCTATAGAGTTTAACGAGAACTTTCGTTCAACTTCCCAAATTGTGCAATTGGCAAATCGAATACAACTTCTCAGAGCTACTCGCTTGGGGGAATATTCAAAGCCGCAAGTTCCACATTTTGCTGTAGATGGTCCTTCTATTTTTTGTATTTCACCAAAAGAGAATCTTTCTATTTGGGATTCTATGAAAGGTGGTAAGAATTTGGTGAACATGATAGTTCCTGTAGCTGAAGGGGAATCTGTGGAAGATTTCATTAAATCCTCTCCATTAAAAGACAGAATAAATTTTGTCAATGGAATTCCTGAGGGCTTGACAATTTTAACTCCTTCACAGGCAAAGGGATGTGAATATTCAAATGTTATATTATATGGTTTTAACTTGCAAGATGAAAATTCTGAGTTTAGTGTATCCAATTTGTTGAATTGGTTTGATAATCCACAAACAAATCTGGAAAATGATATAGAACTCAAATATCAAATTTGTAATGCTTATGTTGCCGTGACACGGGCAGTCTCTCGTTTGTATATACTTGATGAGTTTAATATGGATTCTTTTTGGGCTTTTGCCTTCAATGAATCGAATGAGAAGAATCGCATAAATATTAGCAAACTCCAAAAAAAGATGCTTGCCAGCTTAAAGGCGAAACGCAAAGAATGGGAAGATGAAAGATTGTTGGGATGGATAAATGAACCTCCAACAGAAGGATTTGCTTACTTTGATGAAATGAAATCAAAGGATATTCGTGAGGAACTCGAACGATTAAAGGCAAACGCAGAGATGCGAGAGGATGCACCATTCATGCGTATGGTAGCTTGTCGATATAAGGAACGTGGTTTGAACGAAGAATCAAAAGAATGTTTGGCCAAAGCTTTCGTTTTTGAAGGAAAGTTTATGGATGCTGCAGATAATTTCGTATTGGCAAAGCAATATAAGGAGGCTCTTGATACTTATTGGAAAGAACTTGGTCTTTCGGATACTCCTATAGGAGTGATACGAAAAATTAGCCAATTGAAAGGTCATGTTGAAGATTTGCGTCTTACTCGTTGCTGTGATATATCAGATAGTTTCACTTTACGTAGTTTCAAGAATCTTTTAGCAGATTGTTTAAGCTACATACGTAATAATGCTAAACAAGACAATAGTCCTTGGCAAGTGCTTATTAATTATTCGTTGACTAAGGTAAAGAGTAGTAATATAAACGCTGATAGCGATGAATTGCGTACTGCTATCAAGTTAAGTGAAGAACTTGCTGATTACTCTATAAATATTGATTCATTCAAACTTGCATATATTGCAAAAGAGTGTGGCAATGATGATTCTGCAATAAAACTGTGGGAAAAATGCGGTCAAGAACTACCAAGCGATTATTTTGCGCTTAAATACAAAAATACACAATATCCACAGAATATAGAATTTGCTCCAAAGAGTAATAATCAAAATTGGTATTCTGATGTTATTGCAGATTATAGAAAACATAAAGATGTAACATTGTCAGAACTTCAGAAGAGTATTATATGTAATGCTATTTCCTTTAAAAAAGACAGTTCCGATGTTTTTATTGACTTCCTACCTTATCAGCTGAGAAAGGCGCAGAGTCTAGAAGTTTTGAAAAGTTTGTTAGACGAAGCTTATAACATTGGAGGAATAGCCAAAGAAAAAGGCAAACCTGTAGAACTTCTTTTTGATGTCAAGAATGACAATGTCCAGAGTCTTCAAGTTCCTTCAAGTACCTTTGCAAAGGAAGCTACTCAATTGTTCTATAGGGCTATTAGTGAAATAAAAAAGATTAGAACAAAAGAGTTCAAAAGTTATGTAAACCGCAAATTTGACCATGAGTCAGTGCATATGCCAGAGTTCCTTGCGCCGTGGAAGCAATTTGCAAACACGCCTCTTGTCACATTAGTGTTAATAGAGGTAGGAAAGATTCTTGAGCATCGTGAAAAGAAGGTGGATGCTATCCGCTTTTACGAATATGCCAAGAATTTGTCGAGAGATACAGAATTCAGAAAAGAGCTAGAGAAACGATGGATTTATAGCAAAGAAAAGTTAGCTGAACTAACAAATATGGAACAGCCGGCAAAGGATGCGTATGAGAAACGTAAACTTTTGCAGATTGAGAATGTAGCTATTCCTGATAAACCCAGCCTTACGGATTCTCAATGGGAAAAACTTTTCAAAATGACACTGGAGCTTGATATGAGTCTTCAGCCTATAGAAATAAGTGACGTTAAGAATATTGCGCCAGACAAGGAAGTAGATGCTTTACTGCAACCAGTTTTAAAACTTAGTGAAAAGAAACAAGTTCTCTCCTATGGTGAAAACTATGAAATTAGCTATTTCCCACAAAAAAGTGAGGTTAAATTGGAATACAATACTGAAAATGATAGTTTTATGGGCAAGTTTAAATCAGGTAAGTTAACTGGTAGCTCAGAATTTGTTATTAAAGAAAATCGACTTTATACGGAAGAAACGGATATGAAAACTCCTTTTGTAATTAGAAAGGATGATAAATATTTGTGGATTGATATCTATGATGACGATGTTCCTACAGGAATTTCAATAACCACTTTACTTTAGAGGATATGACACAAGGTGAATATGAAATGCGAGTGAGAAGACAAGAGTCGTTCTTGCTCGCACAAGATGGACAGTTCCTTGGAATACTATCATCCAATAAATATCTGTCAGATTCCGTGATGAACGAATATGGAAGTTATGGAAGTAAATATTCTTCTACCTCCATATTCAATCAATATGGACAATATGGTAGTCGATATGCATCATATAGCCCTTTTAATCCATATACAAATACACCACCTCAAATTATATTAAGGGGGCAATGGGTTGGGCTGTTGACGACTAATTATTTTTTACAGAATAGATTAGATCCACATCAACTTATAGATTGGATACATGATAATGGATTATAACTATGAATATTTCTATTTCTTCAAGCAAGTATGATATTATAGAATCTGGTAGTGTAATTGTTCCCGAGGACGACTATATAGAATTCTCTTTTGATAATCTGAGATTTCGTTTTGTCTTTTCTTCTAATCAAGCAAATTGTGAGAGAGAAGATTCTGGTGTTACTGGAACAATAAAGGAAGATAAATCGGGCAGTTATCTAGAAATTGGTATAGATGGATATACTCATATTTTTTCTTCGCCATCTGAATTTCTTAACGTAGGTCAGATAGAAGGAAAAGCATTGTATGTTTATTTTTCTATTACTCCATTGGGTGCTAAAGGTAAGATTAATAAGCGCATAATGATATATAGTTGGTATAAAGAAAAATAGCCTTATGGAAATTCAAACAGGTGGCAATAATAATGCTAACAGTTACGGAAAGGAGTTCTCATCTACACCAAAGCAGATGGAACATCAAAAAGCGATGACACAAGAAAACCATGACTACCAGTTGAAGATGCAAAAAGCTCAGCATGATCATGAAATTTCAATGCGTAACATGGATTTGGGAAAAGTCGGTTGGATATTTGGTTCTTCAGACAATTCTTCTAAGAATATAGCTGCGGTCATTTGTTTTATATTGTTATTGGCAATTATAGGAATGTCGTGTTGGGTTTATTGGATGGATAAGGACAAATCCTTTATTGCTTCTCTTTGGCAATTGGTCTTGCCTGTGATAACTTTGTCTTTGGGCTATATTTTTGGTAAAAAAGAATAGCTAAAGTCAACTCAAACATCAGATAAGAACAAGCTAATAGCGAAGAATACGATACTTCTGTATTTCTGAATGTTCTTTATTGTGGTGTAAAATTTTAGATATGTCTTATGCATAATTACAATGACACCCAAATCATAATCATGGCCGGCGGCGTAGGCAGCCGCTTTTGGCCAATGTCAACCCCCGATTACCCAAAGCAGTTCATAGATGTGATGGGAGTCGGTCGTTCCCTTATTCAATTGACAGTAGATAGATTGAAGCCAATCTGCCCTGTCGAGAATATGTGGGTAGTGACAAACGAGAAATATATCAGCATAGTCAAGGAGCAAATCCCTGACATGCCTGTAGATAACATATTAGCAGAGCCCGAGGCTCACAATACGGCTCCATGTATCGCTTATGCCTGTTGGAAGATCCAGAAGAAGCATCCTGCAGCCAACATCGTGGTGACACCATCAGATGCCCTGGTGATCAATACCACCGAGTATCAGCGAGTATTGAGCAAGGCATTGAGCTATACATCCGATAAGAACGCCATCGTTACCATCGGTATTAAGCCAAGCCGTCCAGAAACAGGCTATGGCTATATCGCTGCAGCAGAGCCAACATTCGTAGATGAAATCTACAAGGTAGAGGCTTTCAAGGAAAAGCCAAACCTGGAGACTGCTGAGCAGTACCTTGCCGCTGGCAATTACTATTGGAATGCCGGCATCTTCGTATGGAACATTGATACCATCAGCAAGGCAATCCGAACCTTCCAGCCAAACCTTGCCAGCATCATGGACGAGATGGCACCTTCTTTCTATACCGAACAGGAGAAAGAGGTAGTCGGCAAACTCTTCCCAACCTGCGAGAAGATAAGCATCGACTATGCGGTAATGGAGAAGTCGAAGGAAATCTATACGTTGCCAGCCGAATTTGGTTGGAGCGACTTAGGTAGCTGGGGCAGCTTGCGAACCTTACTTCCACAAGATGAGAATGGCAATGCCAAAGTATGCAAGGACATCCGCTTGTATGAATGCAAGAACTGCGTGGTTCATGCAGCCGATGAAAGCAAGGTTGTAGTTCAAGGCTTGGATAACTATATCGTAGCCGAGAAGAATGGGCAACTGCTTGTTTGCTCTTTAAAAGAGGAGCAGAGAATTAAAGAGTTTGGAAAATAATAATTTGAAATAAATGTCTTCTAATAAAAATAAAATGTTTAAGGGGGTGTTTTGGTCAGCCGTGGAACGGTACTCAGGTACATTCATGAGCCTGATAGTATCCATGATATTAGCCCGCCTGCTGCGTCCGGAAGATTACGGAATTGTAGCGATTGTTATGGTGATAATTGGCTTTCTTAACATCTTCTCATCAATGGGAATAGGTCCTGCAATTATACAAAGAGATGATTTATCAAAAGATGATATTGATAATTTGTTTACGATGTCTATATTTATAGCTTTGATTTTATCATCTTTATTGTTTATTTCTTCTTGGGGAATTGCATGGTATTATACAAATCCACAAATAGTTCCAATATGCCAACTATTATCCGTTAGCGTTTTTTTTACATCATTAAATATGGTGCCCCATGCCTTAATGTCAAAGAATATGAGATTTAAGGAAATGGCGAAAAGAACGTTAGTTGTCCAAGTCGTTACTGGCGTAATTTCTGTAGGAGCTGCTTTAAAGGGATTTGGTGTATATTCTCTGGTTATATCTCCAATATTATCGTCAATTATTACTTTTGTATATTTTTGGAAATGTTATCCTGTATATATATCGAAGCATTTTTCTTTTGAGCCGTTTAAAAAAATCTGGAAGTTTTCCTCATATTTGTTTGCTTTTGATTTCTTTAATTACTTTGCAGGCAATTTGGACAAACTTATAATAGGAAAATTAATGCCTTTAGCATCATTAGGTTATTATGAGAAATCATATCGTTTAATGCAAATGCCATTGCAGAATGTTTCTTCTGTAGTTAGCCCAGTCATGCAACCAATCATGTCTTCTTTCCAGAATGATTATGAAGTCATGGCAACTAAATACAATCGTATAATCAAGTTCCTGGCTACAATCAGTTTCCCTCTTGCCGTCATTTTGATTTTTAATGGTCATGAATTGGTTTATTTGTTTTTTGGCTCACAATGGGGTGCTGCAGTACCATCTTTCCAAATATTTGCTATTGCATTACCTTTTCAAATGATCTTGAATACCTCGGGCGGAATTTGGACTTCAAGTAATGCGACCAATTATATGTTTTGGACGGGTATGGCTAATACTTTAATTACTTGTATGGGATATATATTAGGTGCTTGTATTGGAAATGATGTGTCTTATATCGCTCTTGGTTGGACATGTGCAGCTGTAGTTTGTTTTTTAAATACATACTATTTCATGTACTCTAAATTGTTCAAAGTTTCATTCTTCAAAATGTTATTGGCATTAGTTTTTCCGATGATAAATGCCTTATTATTATGTGGTATTTACGTATTGTTCAATTTATATATAGAATGTTCAAATATAATTCTATCTTTTGTATCTAAAATTTTTATAGGATTTATTGTTTCTGTTTTATTTGTTCAATACTCACATCAATATAATATTTTTGGTCACTTAAAAAAACTCTTAAGGAAAAAATATGTTTAATAAATATGATTATTTAATAGTAGGCTCTGGGCTTTTTGGAGCAACATTTGCCTATCGAGCTAAACAACAGGGCAAGAAATGTCTTGTTATCGATAAACGCTCTCATTTGGGAGGCAATATTTATTGTGAGAGAATTGAGGGCATTAATGTCCATAAGTATGGTGCTCATATCTTCCATACCTCAAATAAAAAGGTGTGGGATTTCGTTAATTCTATAGTTGAATTTAATCGCTATACCAATTGTCCTGTGGCAAATTATAAAGGAGAACTGTATAACTTGCCTTTCAACATGAATACGTTCTATCAAATGTGGGGTGTAACCACACCAGAGGAAGCACAGGCTAAAATTGACGAACAAAAAAAAGAAGCCGTTGCTGCTCTTGACGGTCGTGAACCTCAAAACTTAGAGGAGCAGGCTCTTACTTTAGTAGGTAAAGACATCTTTGAGAAACTTATAAAGGAATATACCGAAAAGCAATGGGGACGTAAGTGTACTAATCTTCCTGCGTTTATTATTAAACGTCTGCCTGTTCGCTTTGTGTTTGATAATAATTATTTCAACGATAAGTATCAAGGCATACCAGTCGGAGGATATAATAAACTGATAGAAGGTTTGCTGGAAGGTGTAGAATGTATTACAGATACTGACTTCTTTCATTCTGAATACAGGGATTGGAAAAAATATGCCGAAAACCTGATTTATACAGGCCCTATTGACGAATATTTCGACTATGTGTACGGTAAGCTTGATTGGCGCACGGTAAGTTTTAAAACTCGTGTGGAAAATATATCAAATTTCCAAGGCAATGCAGTTGTCAATTATACGAGTCATGCCGTTCCTTTTACCCGAGTTATTGAGCACAAGCATTTTGAGATGTTTGGACTAGAAATAGATGAATGCCCAAATACAGTTATCTCAGAAGAATATTCAACAGAATATAAAGAAGGGATGGAACCTTATTATCCTGTAAATGACGCTAGAAACAATCTACTGGCAAATAAGTATCGCGAATTGGCATCTAAAGAAAAAGATGTAATCTTTGGTGGCAGATTGGCAGAATATAAATATTATGATATGGCACCAATTATAGAAAAGGTTTTGTCTTTTTAAAAAATGAGTAAAATGGGTAAGGAAATTAAAACAAGGTTAGACTGGATAGACCAAGCACGTGGTGTTTTGTTTATATTTGTAATGCTAATTCACTCAAAGACATCACCTTCTTTTTTAACCCCACTTTATTTGCCGTTTTTCTTAACTGGCTTTTTCTTCTTGTCGGGTTATTTATATAAAGATAAGTCATTAAAAGAAAAGTTACTTTCAGTATTCAATGGTCTATTTATGCCTTTTTTGTTGTATTGTTTTGTATGGGGGGGCATAATTTTGTTTGTAACAAAGTCAATAAATGAATCGTTTAAGATGCTGTGCTTTAACTTGTATGGTGGTGATTATGTTTGGTTTATACCATGCTTGATTCTTGTGGAAATATTGTATACGATACTTCGATATTACATCAAAGAAAAAGTAAATGCCGTAGTTATAGCAATTTCTTTTATATCAATGCCGTTAACTTGTCATTTTGTATTATCTCGCGGATTTTGGACTTGGGAGGTTGCGCTGTTTGCAATAGGTTTCTTTGCGTTAGGTAACATTTTTAAGAATAAACTGTTGGATAAAGGCAAATCAATAATTCTGGGAATTGTCTATATACTCTTATGTTTTTGGTTTGGAGAAAAGGGATTTTTGGATGGAGTGGATATACATCTTAATAAATATAGTAATCCTATAGTATTTTTGATTTTATCTATAATCGGAAGTACTGTTTTTATCTCTATAATGAAGTTCGTTCCTACCAATAAATTCATTGTTGAATTCGGCAGGTATACTTTATTTCTGTTTCCATTTCATATGATAATAGTTAGTAGATGTATAAAGCTTGTAAAAACTATTGGTGTGTCTAGTGATTATTTATTGTGCATTGCAACCATAGTAATAGCCTTTTTCGTATGTTTATTTATATCAAGGTATATTTATCGTTATATACCAGCTTTGGGTGGGAAGAAAAAATGGATTGGTAAATGAATGACCATTTAATCAATTAATAATAAATTTCGAAAATATGAAACAATTATCTATCATTATTCCAATCTACAATATGGAGAAATATTTATCTAAATGTTTATCTTCATTAATAGTGGAAAATGAAAATTTACAGAATACTCTAGAAATAATAGCAGTAATAGATGGAGCTACAGATAATTCTTCTTCGATAGCTCATCTTTTTCAAAAGAAATATCCAGGAATTATAAAGGTTATCGATAAAGAGAATGGCAATTATGGGAGTTGTATAAATAGAGGTTTAATTGAAGCTACAGGAAAGTATATCAGAATTTTAGATGCTGATGATAGTTTCAATACAAATAATTTTATTAAATATCTGAAGCTATTGGCTCAAATTGATTCTGATTTAATACTGACAGATTATAATTTAGTTGACAACAAAGGTAATATATTGGAAAGACGTTCCTTTGATTTGGAAACAATGATAACTACTGATATAGTTAAAGTATTAAAGCCTGTATCTGAGTTAGAAATGCATGCGATAACTTATAGACGACAAATTCTATTGGATATAAACTATCATCAGACAGAAGGCATCAGTTATACTGATACTGAATGGGCTTTTATTCCATTGATGGCTGTTAATACTGTATGTTACGTGAACTTACAAATTTATAATTATCTGGTTGGGCGTCCTGGACAAACAATGGATATCTCTGTGTTGCGAAAAAGTATGCCGCAGATGATGACGGTTTATAAGCGCCTTATGCAAATATACAATGGTTCACATCTTGATGCTCATAAAAATAGTATCCTCTTTGATCATCGTATTGATGGCTTTATGGAGCGTACTTATGGACAGACATTATACAATAAAGTGCTTGATAAGGATGAATTGAAGAGGTTAGATGAAATGGTGAAAAAATACAAGCCAGTTTTGTATGAAGCATTAGGAAATCTTAATGATGGTTATGTATGGTATGTAAAACAATGGCGCCGACATGATTATTCATTACCTTTATATTATTGGTTAATAGTTCGTTTTGTTCAACTTAAAAGAAAATATTTGTAAAGATATGAAACTCACAATTATAACTGTCAATTACAATGATGCTTGTGGTTTAAAAAGAACATTGCAAAGTGTAAAAGAACAGACTTCACAAGATTTTGAATATCTTGTTATTGATGGAGGTTCTCAGGATGGTAGCAAAGACTTGTTAGATGAGTATAACGAAATAATAACATATAGCATTAGTGAACGAGATTCTGGAGTTTTTAATGCTATGAATAAGGGTATAGGTCTTGCTAAAGGTAACTATTGCTTGTTTCTTAATGCAGGTGACTATTTGGCAGCTAATGATGTTGTTGAGAAAGTTTTACCAACACTTGATGATACCGACTTTATATCTGGAGATACTATTTGTATAAGCCCTTCCGGTAACACGGCATTATGGAAAGCTCCCCGAATTCTTTCTGTGTATGTTATTACTCGTTATTCGTTGAGTCATCAATCAACTTTTATAAAAACAAGTCTATTGAAAAAAAGACCATACAGGGAAGATTTGCGAATAGCATCTGATTGGGAGCAAGAATTGTATGAGCTGGTGTTCCATGATGCTACTTATAAAAGTGTCCCAATAAATGTATGCTATTTTTATGAAGATGGAATTTCTCGAACAGATATTAATGGGGTCAAGGCTGAAAGGAATAAGGTATATTCTGAGTATTTTTCTAAACGTCTTCTTCATGAAATACTTGGTTCAAATGAATTGAAGGTAATTGTTAATCATGCGGAGGAAAGTAGTTCTTTGTACAAATATTTATTGTTGGGTAGCAAGATTATTAGGAAACTATACTATTTATTTCATTCCAAGTAAATTATACTCATTGTTTTTTGTTTAAATAAAATACGATGTTCCCTATTTTATTACAACTATTCATTTAGGTGGCGTGCTATAATTACTGTTTGATATTAAGGGTAAACGTTGGGAAACAGTGAGTGAATATCAAGATCAATTCCCATACACGCAAACTTATTATAACGAATATTGGGTAAGACCATCAAAAGAAGATACTCCTGTAAATGCAGAGGGTGTGGAAGGTAGTTGTTATTGGTAATGATTAAATAGCTTATATATTTTTTTACGAGAAATTTATTATGGATAAAATAGAATTATCTGATGCAGATTTCTTTTCAAAGTATGAGGATTATCTAGTATCTGAAGTCTTGAAGAAATGTAAGGAAAATGCTAAGGTTAAGTTTAATAGCTTGGGGCTTGACAATTTGCCTTATGTGCCAGATCTTTATGCTCCAGATGGAATTCCTTCGTTACATATGGAAGGTCCAACTATTATAGAGGTCAAAGTGAACTTGTCCTTTTCATCTCTAAAAAGCATAGGCTATCGTTTTGGGTTATATAAAGAAAAGTATAATGTACTTGTAGTTTATTTCGGCTCAAATCTTACAGCTATTCCGAAAGATATAGAAGGAGATGGACATGTCTGTAAATATATTTCTTATCAAGAGTTAAAAGGACAAAAGAAAGATGCAGAAGCTAAAGACAAGTATTATTTGAAACTTTCTCAAAAAAAAGACTGGAAGGAAGAGCGTAAAGTAATAATAGAAGAAGCCAAACGTATCGTGGGGCAAGGTAATTGTGTGCTGTTCTTAGGTGCTGGTGTAAGTATGTCGGCAAAGATGCCCTCTTGGACTGATTTACTAAAAGGTTTAATGAGTGAGGTTAGACAACTCAAAGGTGATGCATTGGATGCTTTTAAGGAGTTGAACTCTCATGTTTTAGAAGAGTGTGGGGATTCTTATTTGGTGATGGCTCGCTATCTACAAACGGCAATCAAACTATATGATGATAAACTTGATTTTTCTTTGTTAATTCAGAGACATCTATATAATAAGGAGCATTCTTCTTTTTTATTGGAAGTTTTAGCGACTATAGTTCAACAGAAGAAAACAGATGAAGTCCTTACTTATAACTTTGATGATATATTGGAACAAAAACTAATAGAAAGGGGAATGCTGGATGGAAAAGACTTTATTACGGTATCAAAGGATGCTGAGATAAAGGGGCATAATATGTTGCCAATTTATCATGTTCATGGAATAATTCCTGAAACAGGCCCTGCTGATATAGTGGTGTTTTCTGAAGAAGAATACCATAAGAGGTATTCAAACCCTTTTCATTGGTCTAATATAGAACAGCTTCATGCAATGTCAAGAAAGCATTGTTTTTTCATAGGCTTGTCTATGACAGACCCTAATTTGAGAAGACTGTTGGATACTGCTAGGCAAATTAACAAGACTGGCAATGAGTGTCATTATGCTTTTCTCAGAAGACAGAAATTAGAGAAATACTGTTTGGCAAGTATGGCTGATGTTTGTAAATATGTACATGTCTCAGAGAGTTTAATTGATAAAAAGAAGCAGAAGACTATATATGACTTAAACTATACTGTAATTGAGTGTATTTTTCGTGAATTGGGAGTTAAAGTCATTTGGTTTGAAGATTTTGAAGAAGAACTTCCACATTTGATAGAAGAGGTTTTTGGTCTTAATACTAAGACCCAAATAGAAACGTCAGAGTTGTTAAAACTGGCAGAAACGAAAATTGCAGAGATGCGAACCATAGAGAATGGTTTGAAAAAGTTTAATCTATCTTCGCAGACCAGTGAGAATGTTGCTAATTTATTTGCTTATTCAAAGGAAAATGGAGAAAAATATCGCAAATTAATAATTGAGGTTGGTGATATACTGAGGGAATTATCTGGTAGGGTTAATACGTCTAACATAGAAATTCTAAGAAAAATTCAGAGTAATATTCCTGAGTATAATACTCAAATTAGTGGATATTCAGAGTTGTACCTTCCTTGGTTTAATTTTGTCAAGAAGTTATTGGAAAAATGATGCACTTTGTTTTTTGTTTAGATAATAATTATATTCCCTATTGTGCTACGACTATTGCTTCGGTCATAGACAACAATCAGGGGGAAGAGATTACTTTTCATTTGTTTGTCGATGGAATTTCAGATGTCAATCGAAAAAGCCTACAGGAGTGGGTAAGTGGTATTGAAGGGAAAGACATCCTGTTTTATGAATTGTCTGAAGATGATTTCAAAGATTTCCCTGTTGGTGATGCCTATATCAATCTTACAACTTATTTCCGATTGGTAATCCAAGATAAATTACCAGATATTGATAAGGTGATTTATTTAGACTGTGATACTATTGTAAATGGAAGTTTGAAAGAACTATGGAATACAGAAATGGGGGATTATGCCGTTGCAGGTGTTCGAGATAGAGTGAATGACAGTATAAGGCTTTATAATCGATTGCGATATCCGATACATGATGGTTATATTAATGCTGGAGTTCTGCTTATCAACTTAAAAAAGTGGAGAGAAATTCATGTCTTTGATAGGGCAAAAGAGATATCCAAAGCAATGCCCAAGGCTCTGAAAAATCATGATCAGGATATTATTAATATTCTCTTCCATGATAACAAACAGATACTTCCTTTCCGCTATAACCTTCTTGAATATTATCTGTATGTGGAAGAATGGTTGTATCTTGACAGAAAGTATTATCCGGAGATTATAGATGCTTGTAAAAATCCTGCTATCATTCATTTCTGTATGCCGCAAAAACCTTGGCACTATGAATGTATTAATCCATTTAAAGATTTGTACTATAAATACTGCAAAATGACGCCTTGGCCTGAGATAGTGTTAACTCATAAGGTACAAAAACTATCTCGCAAGCAAAAAGTTAAGATGCTGTTAGGTAAGTTGGGGCTGTATCATATTGAGAGTATGCCAACGCTTCGCCACGATGTGAATATCATTGAAGAACCACATAATGTATTATTCTAAATGGATAAAATTTTTATTTCAATAATAGTCCCAGTATATAATGTGGAAAAATATCTACGTGAATGCTTAGATAGTATTTCACAGCTTAAAACAGTGACTTGGGAGGCTATACTTGTTGATGATGGATCGACAGATACATCAGGTAAAATCTGTGATGAGTATGCAAAACAGGATTCCAGGTTTAGGGTTATTCATCAGAAGAATGCTGGTGTGAGTGCTGCAAGAAATGCTGGACTTGATGCAGCTAAAGGTGAGTGGATATGGTTTGTCGATTCGGATGACATTGTAGATACACAATGTGTTCCAAATACAAAGAATTGGCTGGATAATCAGGGAGATATTGACTATGTGATGTTTAGTCTGAAGAAATTTGAGGATGGAGATAAAATCTCTGTTTTGTTAAAAGGAACTGATAATAATACGCCAAATATTATAAAAGAAGATAATAAAAATGTTTTCCAATTGAAATATTTGTGTTCACAACATCAACAATTATGGTATAAGCGAGAAATCATTGAAAGTCATCATGTTCGTTTTACTCTGGGTATCCGGAATTCTGAAGATGGTGAATTTATGGCCAAGTATCTTATGCTGATGAGAAATCCGATAAAAGTAGATTCTACCATATATTATTACCGTATGCGCGAAGGTTCTGCTATGCATTTGGCTTCTTCTGGAAAAAATATCATAGAGGATGTTCCTGTTGTCTTTTTCAATTTGTTGAAATGGATGGGTGATGTTGGTCAGCCGGTGGAGCCATGGCTCAACTTCTGGTTCTTGAAAATGATTCAGAATCTTCTTGTGCAGGCAGGCCGCTATCAGCAATTAGACAAGAAGCAATTTCAAGCTACCATAAGAAAAATGATAGATGCCTGTGATAAGAAAGGTTTTTCTTTTGTTAGAGACAAGAAGATGCGACTCGCTTACTTTAGTATTTCTGCTTATTTTATAGTCAATAAGCTATATATGAAAATAAAAGGTTTATAAGAGGTTTATATGAAAAAATGGATTTATGCAATGATAGGATTGCCGCATATTATCATTTATCTGCTGTATAGAAATAAAGATAGAAGGATTGATATGGATCTGGCAACTTATAATGACGGGAGAATAGGTGTTGATGCGTTTATCAATACCCTTTCAAAAAATGAATATCGCAATGTTTTCTACTTTCGAATTCCTTGGATATTGAGAGTTTTCTTGAATATATTTTTGAGAAGAGTTCCTGATTGCAAATTGCAGTGTGCTCACTGTGGGGGGGCATTAAATGTACACCATGGATGGGGTACTATTGTGCTTGCAGATAGGATAGGAGAGAATTTTTCAGTTTATCAGAATGTAACTGTTGGATATGGTAAGGATGGCAAGCCGAGTATAGGCAATCATGTGAGCATCTATTCTGGTGCTGTTGTCTTTGGAAATATTACGATTGGTAACCATGTAAGGATAGCAGCCAATACGGTGGTGCGAACTGATATACCCGATGGCTCGCTCGTCTATGGCAATCCGGCAGTGATTGTAAATCAAAAATAATTTATGGTACAAAAACAGAGAATCCTTTATTGGGATGTCATTAAAGCGTTTGCTATTTTTCTGGTAGTTTGGGGACATTGTCTGCAATACCTTCAAGTTGATACAGAAAAATGCTGGAGTTCAAATCTTTGTGGCTTTATTTATTCTTTTCACATGCCACTCTTCATGATGGTAAGTGGCTTTTTTGCGAAAAGCATTTATAAAAAGGGATTTTGGGAAAATATAAAGCATAAGACAATACAGATATGGCTTCCTTCTGTTACCACCTATATCGTCGTAGGATTGTTGCTGATCTATATGCGACATGAACCTTGGGGATATGGACTTATTAAGTTAGGGTGGAATTGTTTTACGAGCTATTGGTTTTTGAAGGCTCTCTATATATTATATATTGTAGGAATCTGTTTTACTTTTGTTTTCCGTAAAAGCAAATTAATATCTATCGTTCTTTCTGCAATCCTTCTGGTCTTGTTGAAAAATAATGTAGAATTTGTCCATTGTATGTCTATGGCTCCTTTCTTCTTGATAGGTATGTTTTTGTATAAGTATGAAAACTTATTTTGGAAGAATAAGGTTTATATTGCAATCATCTGTTTGATTGTCTGTTGTGTGATGGGATGGATATATGATATTGTAGATTACAATATGTATATGAGACCTTTTAGATGGGACTTTCATTCCCTATATCTGTTTCTCATTAGAATGATTATAGGTATGGCAGCCAGTTTTCTCTCGATAATTATGATTCGTTCATTTTGTGATATCCTTAGGAATGGAAAATTTGTACAGCTATTAGCTAAAATAGGTGGAATGACGTTGGGTATTTATGTTTTTCATCGTGAAATGGCTTTATTATCCAACCGATTTGCTTCAAGGATAGAATCTCTAAATATCTTCAATATGCCAAATGTAGGGGGGCAGATATTTTATGAATATGGTATTTGTTTGTTTGCTACTTTGATTTTTATGGCTATTAGTATAGCTATTATACTCGTTTTACGCAAAAACAAATATACCAGACTCATTTTCTTAGGTGAAAAATAAAATTAAATAAATATGGCAACATATAATTATGACTTCGTCAATGATAACTTCAGAGATGAAGCAATTAGAAAAACCAAACAGAACTGTTTGATAGATACGCCTTTGAAGGCGAACTGTTATCAGAATGCTTATGTCTTTCCGTTTAAGGAAGGACAGCGTGGTGAGGTTGTAACTGCAGATGGTATTACATTAGCTTCTGATTTTAAGGAAAAAACTTCTATAGATAAGTTTGATACAACCAACTTGCAACATAGTAAAAAAGCAATCTTTGTAGGTTCTTTATGGATCTATATTTGGGGACATTGCTTTACGGATCATTTTAATAAGGCATGGTTTGTACTTACTGATGAATGTAAGCGACTGCAGGAAGAAGGTGCTGAATTGGTGTTTATTTCCTGTACCACCAATGTGCCAAAATATATTCAGCTCATCTTCCACTATGCTGGCATTGATCTCGATAAGGTACGTATGATAACGGAACCGACTATCTTTGAAGAACTCTATGTTCCAGAGAATTGTTATTTTCATACTCCTGATAAATGGCACCGCTTTTATACGAAGGAATATCTTCCTTTGCTGGAGAATATTCGTAAGAATGTAATTGAGGAAGCGGAAAGAGATGGAACCTTCCCTGTATATGAAAAAATCTATTTGACCCGTACACAGGGTAAGTTTGGCAGCCTTTGGAAAGATTTAGGAGAAAAAGCAATAGAGAATGCCTTTGCCAAGGAAGGTTATACTGTTATTGCTCCAGAAAAGCATTCCGTTGCTCAGCAGTTCTGGATGATGATGAACTGTAAAAAACTTGTAGCTACGGATGGTTCTATTTGTCATGCATCTTGTTTCTGCAAACCACATACTCAGGTTACAGTTTTGTGTAAGGCTAATTTCCTTGTGGAACATCAAATCGTATCCAATCAAATTGCTAATTTGAATGTGACATATGTTTCTGTTCATCATTCTTTCTTTGTAGATAAGAAACATCCTTGGCATGGTCCTTATCTGCTTTGTATAACAGATAATTTGGAAAGATATATGGGGCACAAGATTCCTCATGCTCCTTATTTTCTCACAAAGAATTTCGTGAAATATCTTATTCGCAAGTTATATGTCTCAACATTTGGTAATGCTGAGTGGATTAATAATATAGTAAGAAAACAATTAAAAAAGAAATAATCAACAATGGAAAAAGTATTAGTAACTGGTGGAGCTGGATTTATCGGCTCAAATGTAGCATTAAAGTTAATCGCAAAAGGCTATTCTGTTGTAGTTTTAGATTCTCTATCCGAACAGATACATGGATCAAATCCTGACCAAACATCGCCATTGTATCTGAGCATTAAGGATAAGGTTGATTTTATTAAGGGTGATGTCTGCAAAAGAGAAGATTGGCTGAAGGCTCTTGATGGAGTGGATTATGTCATTCATCTTGCAGCAGAGACAGGAACCGGTCAGTCTATGTATGAAATAGAAAAATATGTGGGCACAAACATTGGTGGAACCGCTTTGCTACTTGATATCCTTGCCAATACTAAGCATCATGTAAAGCGTGTTGTAGTTGCAGAGTCAAGAGCTATCTATGGTGAAGGCAAATATGTCTGTCCTTCCTGTGGCATAGTTTATCCTCTGGAGCGTAAGGATGAAGATATGAGTAAGGGTGATTTCGAATGTAAGTGTCCTAAATGTGGAGGATCTGTAAAACTTGTTGGTACTACCGAAGACAGTAACATTCTTCCATCCTCTGTATATGGTATCACCAAACAAGTACAAGGTCAATTGGTACACCTTGTCTGCAAGAGTATCGGCGTAGAATCAGTTTCTTTCAGATACCAGAATGTGTATGGTCCTGGTCAGTCGTTATCTAATCCTTATACAGGTATTTTGAGCATCTTTTCTACTCGTATCAAGAATGGTAATGGCTTGAATATCTTTGAGGATGGTAAGGAAACACGTGATTTTGTTTTCATTGATGATGTAGCTGATGCTACTATCCTCGGAATGGAAGTACCAGCTGCTAACGGTCATGTGTTTAATGTTGGTACAGGTGTAGCTACTGATGTGCTGACTGTGGCTCATACCCTTTGTGATAAGTATGGTATTCAAGTTCCTATTACCGTATCTGGAAATTATCGTTTAGGTGATATCAGACATAACTTTGCTGATATAACCTTAGCTAAACAGATACTTGGTTTTAACCCGAAATGGAATTTCTCTGATGGTATTGAGCAGTTTGTTAAATGGGTAAACCAGCAAGAGGTGCAGGAAGATAATTATGAGGCTTCCATTGAAGAAATGAAGAAAAAAAGACTTTACAAATAATAAATTTTGAATCTATGAAAGTTTTAGTTACTGGAGCAAATGGTTATATTGGGCGTCATGTTGTATGCTCATTATTAGATAAAGGTATTGAGGTTATCGCTTGTGATATCAGAACAGATGATGTTGATAAAAGAGCTATCTGCAAGGATTTGAATCTTTTTGATTTGCCTGAAGGAAATATCTTTGAAGCCTTGGGTAGTCCTGATGTCTGCCTCCACATGGCTTGGAGAAATGGCTTTGTTCATAATTCGCCTACACAGATGGGTGATTTGTCAGCTCATTATCGTTTTCTGACGGCTATGATTGATGGCGGTTTGAAACAGGTCGCAGTTATGGGAACCATGCATGAGGTAGGTTATTGGGAAGGAGCCATTGATGAGAATACTCCCTGTAATCCCAGCTCTATGTATGGAATAGCTAAGGATGCACTCCGTCGCAGTATGACACTCTACTGCCAGCAGAAAGGTGTTATTCTTCAATGGCTCAGATGCTATTATATTTTAGGTGATGACAAACATAATAATTCTATCTTCAGTAAATTGTTGTCCGCTGCAGAGGAAGGTAAGAAAACATTCCCATTTACTACTGGTAAGAACAAGTATGATTTCATCGAAGTAGATAAGCTGGCAAATCTTTTGGCTTCTTCTGTTATTCAGACAAAGGTTGTCGGTATTATCAATTGCTGTAATGGTGAGCCTATGAGCTTGGCAGAACGTGTGGAACAATTTATTGCCGATCATCACTTGGATATCAAACTGGAATATGGTGCATTCCCTGACAGACCTTATGATTCGCCATGTGTTTACGGAGATGCAACTAAAATTAATCAAATCTTAAAAGGATGAAGCAAAAGATTTATTGGTTAGTTTCTGGCTTTCACATTCTTTGTTATATCTTATACCATAAGAAAATAAGGGAAATTGATGAGGATCTAATTCGTTTCAGTGGGGGGACATATGGAATTAAATCCTTTGTAAGTCAGTTATTTCGAAAAGAATACCGTACTGCATTTTATTATAGATTACCATTCTATTGGTCAATACCATTAAACCTGATCTTGAAGAAAATGGAAAATTGTGACATTCATTGTCGGATTGATGGTGGTTTGAGAATTGTTCATGGTTTTTCTTCTGTACTCAGTGCGAAAAGTATTGGAAGAAATTTTGAATTCTATCAAAATGTTACTGTGGGATGGGGACGTGATGGTAACCCGACGATAGGTGATAATGTTAGTATATATGCAGGTGCAGTAGTTGCTGGTAATGTTAAAATTGGCAACAATGTCAAGATAACGGCAAATAGTTTTGTTAGAAAGGATGTTCCTGATAACACCTTAGTTTACGGAAATCCTGCCCAATATAAACCATTAGTTGAATAATATATTATGACGAGTCGTCCAATAAATAAAGAAAAAATGTCCTCTTATTCTAATGCTCTCAAAGTTCCAATGATTATTCTTGTGATTTTCGTTCACGAGAATTTGAATTTGACTAGTGACGGATATTTAGGATTGATGCTGGCGGCAATATCTAATGTGGCTGTTCCTGTTTTTTTCTTGATCTCTGGATATTATTTCTTTTATGGTCATCAATTCTGTAAAGAGGAATATTTCAGAAAACTTATAAAACGAAGCAGAACTTTACTGTTACCATATTTGATTTGGAATATACTTCCTATGATGAATATTGTAGCAGGAAATTTGTTTTCCATTATTTTTAAAGGAAAGAGTACCGAGGCATTGCAAACTTATCTCGCTGATTTATGGAATAATGGTATCTGGCATGTCTGGTGGGATATAACTGGAGGAACCATGCCATACGATTCTCCTTTATGGTATGTGAGAGACCTGATGGTAATGTGTATTTTAAGTCCAATAGCTTACCTTTATATAAAAAGGCTAAAAAGCTGGGGAGTAAGCATTCTTGCTATACTATACTTGGCTGGAGTTAATACGGGTGTTGTTGGATTGAGTATGTCTGCTATCGTGTTTTTTATCTTGGGGGGGCATTTCTCAATCAATGTTGCTATAACCGGAAGTCCATGTGATTTCGCATTGAAATGGAGATGGGCAGTTGTGCCAATGGCAGCTTTAAGTTTGGTACTCTATTTATTATTTCATGATCAGTCATATGCTCATATATGTCAAATGTCATATATTCTTTCTGGTGTGTTTGCCAGTTATTATCTGATGAACTTGATGCCAGAAAAGATGTTGAAGAAAATGAGTGTCATGGCTTCATCCGTGTTCTTCATTTATGCGCTTCATAATACTTGTGTCTTAGCTTGGTGTGGGGGGATAATAAATAGATTGCCATTGCCTCATTATTTCGTAATTGTCATATTACCCTTTGTGACATTTGTTGTTTGCTATGCACTTTATTATTTATTGAAAAAAGCCTTACCTCAAGTATTAGCTGTACTTTGTGGAGGTAGAATTTAAATTGTTTTTTAGAAGAATATGATTCCAAAGATTATTCATTACTCATGGTTTAGTGGCGACCCTTATCCAGCAGAATTAAAAACTTGTATGGATACGTGGAAGAAGGTGTTGCCTGATTATGAGTTTATATTATGGGATGCCAAGAAATTGGCTGAATGTAATAACGTGTTTGCCAACGAGGCTGTGAGTGTGAAGAAGTGGGCTTTTGCTGCTGATTTTGTGCGCCTGTATGCAGTCTATCATTATGGTGGCATCTGGCTTGACACAGATATAGAGATGTTTAAGTCGTTTGATTCATTTTTGAACGATGGTATGTTTATCGGTAGGGAATATTACGTACATCATCATCCTAAGACTGGAAAGGATTATACCATGCTGACTTCTCATTGCTTTGGCGCAGAGAAGGAGCATCCTTTTATAGGGGAATGTCTGGAGTTCTATGAGAATCGTCATTTCATCCGTTCTCATAATGAGCAATTGGAGCAGCGTCTTCGCTATGACATGACGATTATTCCTGATCTCCAAATGAGTCTTGCTCAGAACTATGGCTTCGACAACAGTAATAGCAATAATAATATGCAGTTGTTGAAGAATGGAGTTCATGTTTATCCTTATCAGTATTTTGACCAGCCAGGATATACCAGCATGAAGGATGTTGTGTGCATTCATCGTGTGGCCCAGAGCTGGAATCCTAATGCTAAAGGTTTTACTGCAAATTCAATCACTGATGTAAAAAAGAAAACATTAGGCTATTATAAAATGAAAGCGCAGCAAAGATTGGCGAAATTTATATTGAATCTTTAGATTTATATCTCATGAGAATATTATATGTATTGAAACATAATCCCTGGGGAATAGGAGGTGGATGTTACGCATGCCGTAACTATCTGCAGTTGTTCTCAGAGGTGTTTCAAGGGGCGGAAATGGATGTTTGTATCTGCAAGGAATATTTAACTCCCGAACGCAAGAAAGAATATCCAATGGCTCATTTCTATCCTGTAGCTCCTCGTGGTTTTATCGGTAAGGTGATGACTGCTTTTACCGGGGTTATGCATCGCCACCAAGAGACAGTAAAGGCTTTACTCAAAAGCAATCATTATGATTATTGTGTATTTGATCACAATAGTATTGCGGGTTCTTTGGTTCGTTCTTGTAAAAATAGTGGAGTAAAGACGATAGTGCTCAATCATAATTGCGAGTATGATTATTTTAAGGATAATAATGGTTTACTAAAACGTTTGTTATTCTTGCATCAGGTGAAGAAAAATGAGCGAAAATCATATTTGAATTGTGACTACAATATCTTCTTGACGGAAGAAGACAAGGAGCAATTTGCAGAGATGTATGGTGCGTCGAATACTGAAGCGGTAGTTGGCGGGTGCTTTTATCCTAAGAATGATCATTCTCTATCTGAAATAAAACCATTCAGAAAAGAACACCTGAAGATGGTGATTAGTGGTACAATGGGTAATGTGCAGAATATGGATGGTATCAACTATTTTCTGGATGAACTTCTTCCTCTTGTACCGGAAGAAATACATATAGTATTAGCTGGTAAAAATCCTCCTGCTTCTTTGTTAGAACGTATAAAGCTCATGTCTCCAAGAGTAATTGTCATACCTAATCCTAAGGACATGGATTCTATCGTGCAAGATTGTGATATCTTCTTGTGTCCTGCAAGATTGGGAGGAGGAATGAAACTCCGGGTAATGGACGGTTTCCGTAATGGATTGCCAGTGTTAGCTCATACAGTATCTGCCAGGGGGTATAGGAATTTTGAAAAAAGTGGCATGATGTGGGAATTTGGTACTGCTGAAGAATTTCTTAAGAATCTTCAATTATTGATACAGGATATCAAACAAGAGAAGATAACAAGAGAAATGATAAAGAATGAGGCTTGTCGTATGTTTGCTTTCGGTCAAGCTGTAGAAAGAATGAAGAAAACAATCAACAAATAAACTATGTTTAAGCAAATAAAATTTTTCATCAAACAGCATAAGTTTGAGTATCTTATCACATTTTTTGTTTTTACCAACTTATTTCCTGCTTGGTTTCCTCAGTTTGCATACTATATCGCATTTGCTCTGATATTATATAAAATGAGTAAATTCAAAATGCAATCATGTGGTAAGACTACTTTGTTTTATGTTTTTATAGCCTTTTTGTGGCTATCTACAACTATCAACATGGTATTAGACTTACGTTTGGTTCTATTTTCTATCATATTATACATGGCTGCGCCAAGACTGTCAATAAAATGGCATATATACAAGATTAGGCTCTTGTATTGTATCTTTTCAGGATTTGGAATAGCAACAATAGCTAATCTTTATGCTAAATTGGCAGGTATCAATTTGGTATTTGTAGATGAATCTGGTCTTAATCGTGTTTCTGAATTTGCTGGATTTTGCAGCCATTCAATGTGGACGAGTTGTGCCGCTGCATTATCAACGTTGTTTTTTGTAAGTATGGCTTTTAGAGATAATTTGAAGAAAAAATCTTTGAGATATTTTTATTTTGCAATGGTTTTAGCGAGTCTATATGTTACAATGATTGGTGCTTCTCGTTCAGCATTTTTTCTTTCGTTAGCATGTTCTGTACTGATAATATGGATGCAGTCTAAAAAATTCGCTGTAATTAGAAATTTAGCAATTGTTGGAGTCGCAGCTGTTATCTTTGCACCATTCTTAATGAAAAATTCTCAGGCTATGATGAACAAAAAGAATGGTCTTGAAATAACGACAGAAAATACATCGCGTGATGAATTGTGGGGACAGCGTATGGAGGAATTTGAGTCTTCTCCTATTTGGGGTATCGGCTTTGCTGCTCATGGTGTTGGAGCAAATAAGCTGGTTGGACGTAATGAATCAGGTGGTAGCTTTATTTCTGTATTAGCTCAAGCTGGTATTATCGGTATTATATTTATTATAGCCATTTGGATTGCTGCAATTATGTTTCCAAAAGCAATTGGTAATGATTTTAATACTATTTTGTTTTACGCCAGTTTCGTTTTTATGTCTATCCATTCCATTATAGAAGGTTATATGTTTCAAGCAGGATGGTATCTTTGTCTGATTATTTGGTTCGTTATTGGTTTAATGATAGAACATAAAAAGCTGAGGAAGCAATATCCATATTTGATGAAACCAATTAATTTTTAACTACTATATAATATTGTTATGACACAATATCTAAGTGATAAGCTAAAAGTTCTTTCTTTTATATCTATAATGCTTGTTCTTTATATTCATTCTGATTTTAAAGAACAAGATATTTTAGGGATGTTCTGGAACAATAAGATTCAAGTTATAATATCTGAGATGATAGGACGCTGTGCAGTTCCTTTATTTTATATAATTTCAGGTTTTCTCTTTTTCTTAAATGTTCCAAATGGTCTGAACTCAATTTATAAAAAGATGAAAAAGAGGGTTAAAACACTCTTAGTTCCTTATGTCGTAGGCTGTTTGTTTTTCGTTGTTTTCAGTTTTTTAGTTGCAATAGTACCTGGTACTTCTAAATTCATAAATAACTCTATTTTACCCTTATTTCACGAAGGTTATTTGAAGATTTTAACTTCAATATTTTATGATGCAGGTACTGGCGTTCCGTGTGCTTTTCAACTCTGGTTTTTAAGAGATTTGATATTAATTGTTAGTACAGCACCAATCTGGTATATAGGGTTGAAAAAATTGAAATGGTTTTTGGTTATAATTATTGGTGCTTTAACTTTTTTACCTATATCATATTTGCCCTTATATGCTTTATTCTGGTTTTTGCTCGGTGGTCAATTAACTTTTCATGTGAATAAGTTATATGATTTTAAACTAGGAAAAATTTGCATGGGATTATTTATAATAGTCTCATTTTTGCAATTGTTATATCCTGATTCTTTAAACTGGAAATTATTTAGAATACCTTCTATTATAATAGGTATTGCTGGATTCTGGTTCCTTTACGATAAAATAGCTGGCAAAAATTATGTTTTAAAAGAGTATCGGTGGTTATCATTATCATGCCAATATACCTTTTTTATTTATTTGTTTCATGAACCTACATTAAATATAATTAGGAAATTGATAGTGTTTATTCTTGGTCATAATGCTTTTGGGTATTTTTTGTCTTATTTAATTTCGCCTATTATATTTGCTGTTGTTGCTATTTATATAGGTGTTGTTTTTAAGACTTATATTAAGAACGTCTATTTTTTGTGTACAGGAGGCAGATAGCAGTTTATACAAATAGAA
>ERZ1034946.302-NODE-302-length-30948-cov-7.051824_pt1 | contig 30948 bp, 31 predicted proteins | sample MGYA00520591_ERZ1034946 | MGnify/ENA primary metagenome ERZ1034946 (study PRJEB33766, sample SAMN09781753) | gut metagenome | biome: gut microbiome | host: Homo sapiens | place: Madagascar | study: EMG produced TPA metagenomics assembly of the PRJNA485056 data set...
CACACATTCATAGTGATGTCTTTTCCATTAAAACTATATATCATTTCTGGCATAAGAATTCCTCCTTACCAATTTTAAATATTGTAATGCTTTCTCTGTATGAAATGACACTTGATTATTTACTTTGTTATAACGCAATCTTTCTACGGCTTCAGATGCCGTTAAAATATTAGCTATATATAACTGAACAGTCTCCATTGTATTATCATCTGCAACTGGTCCGATTACTACATCATAACTATGTTGTAATCCCCCTTTACTTCTGTTTTCTTTGATAAATTCCAGCCATTCTTCGCTCAAAGCATCAAATCTTTTCACCTTTAACACAGAATTTTCTTTAAACAAGTATTCATAAACAAAATACTTCTTCTTTTTTTCTCTCAATGAAAGTCTATATCCCCATTCTTTTGACTGAGATTGTAAAATCGTAGTATAGAAGCCTTTTCCAAAGTCTCTCCTATTGTAGGATTTATTAAGATCTACATTTTCAAATTCATAGCAGCTTCCATGATAAACCACTAATTCTTTTGAACCTTCCGTGATAATTTTTTCCACATACTCTAAAACTTCTTCAAAGCTTATTTGATGAAGGTATTCATGCTGAATCATCATTTTTTCAAAAACTTGATTCTCATGGAATAATTCGACCACATCATTTCCTGAAACATGATATTTTCTGGCATATGCTTCCATTGCCTGAACAGATAACATTTCACAATCTGTCTGCACACTCATTTCTTTATTACTCCTATTTTATTAAGAATATTCTGGCTTCCCTATACATTCATTATAAGCATATTAACAATAATTACGCAATGAGATTTTTGCCCCTCACAACGCAAAAAAGTGGTACTCTCGTACCACTTTTCCACCTTATCCACATTTCACTGTGGAAAACTTACACTATTTTGTTAATTGTGCAAGAACTTCCTCTTCTGTCACGCATTTCATGACTCTGTCTGCAAGTTCTCTACACTCCTTAATATCACATTCTGATATAGTCTTTCTAGTCCTTAAGACGCTTGTGGCGCTGACTGAAAATTCATCAAGCCCGAATGCCAGTAAGAGTGGTATCAGCTTCTCATCCGCAGCTGCCTCTCCGCACATACCCACCATGATGCCTTCCTTTTTGCCGCACTCTATAATCCGCTTGATTGCACGGAGCACTGCCGGATTGTAGGTTGAATATAAGTATGCCACCTTGGCATTTCCTCTGTCCACAGCCATTGTATATCCTGTCAGGTCATTTGTACCTATTGAAAAAAATGCTGCTTCCTTGGCAAGTGCATCTGCCATGAGACAGGCTGCCGGTGTCTCCATCATCACACCTACCTCAAGGTCTTTGTTGTATGCCACTCCTGCTGCATCATATTCCTTCATGATGTCAGCTATCATAGCCTTGACCTGACGCAGCTCATCAAGGCCTGTCACAAGTGGTACCATCACCTTGATTTTACCAAAGGCGCTGGCTCTGACTAAGGCTTTAAGCTGGGTCTCATATATATCCTTTCTCTGCAGACAGAATCTGATTGCCCTGAATCCAAGGAAAGGATTATCCTCCTTCTCAAGTCCCAGGTAAGGAATTTCCTTGTCGCCTCCGATATCAAGTGTCCTGATAATCACAGGCTTGCCTGCCATAGTCTCTGCTACAGACTTGTAAGCCTCAAACTGCTCCTCCTCTGTAGGAAGGCTGTCTCTGTCCATAAAGAGGAATTCTGTACGGAAAAGTCCGATTCCCTCTCCGTCACACTCTGCTGCCTTCTTTGCATCCTCCGGCTTTCCGATATTGCATACCAGCTCTGCCTTTGTGCCATCCTTTGATACGGTAGGCTTTCCTGTGTATTTCTTTAGAATCTCTTTTTCTTTCCTGTATTCCTCAAGCTTTTTCTCATATTCTGATACGGTTGCTTCATCCGGGTTTACGATTGCCTCACCCTTAGTTCCATCAAGCACTACCATATCTCCATTTTTAACCTGAGAGCAAATCCCCTCAATACTAAGTACTGCCGGAATTTCCATTGCTCTGGCAAGTATTGCGGAATGGGATGTCCTGCCGCCTACTTCTGTGAGCACGCCTACGATATTTTCCGGTACTATTCCTGCTGTCATAGATGGAGTCAAATCCTTGGCAGCCAGCACTGTGCCTGCCGGAACCGTTGATATATCAAGCTCCTCTATGCCTAGCAGAATCTTGACTATACGGGTCTTTATGTCTCTGAAATCAGTAGCTCTCTGCTGTAAAAGCTCATCCGGTATCTGGGCAAAAAGCTCTGCTGTCTGCTCAAGCACCTGGTCCAGGGCTTTCTCTGCTGTTACCTTTTCACTTTTGATTAGTGCAACTATCTGCTCCTCAATTGTCGGGTCACGAAGCAGCATGATGTGTCCACGGAGAATATCTGCATCCTTGGCTCCAACTGTGGCTTCCATCTTATCTGCCATCTCTGTTGTGACATTTACAAATTTCTCGATTGCAGACTGAACTCTCTGAATCTCAGCATCTACATCTGTAATTGTCTTATCCTCTATGACAGCCTCATGCTCTTCAATTATGACAACCCTGCCTATTCCAATTCCTTCTGAACCTGCTATACCCTTAAACATCGCGAACACCCTTTCATCTTTAAACTTTAATTAATCACCAAAGTTCTCTGCTTCAAGCTCTTCCATTTTTGCAAGTGCAGCTTCCTCGTCTGGTCCATCACACTCAAATGTGATCTCTGCATCCTTCTTGATGCAGGCTGCAATGATGTTTACAAGACTCTTTGCATTGATTCTCTTATCTCCCATAACAATTGTTACATCTGCGTCGAATTTGCCAGCCTCTCTTGCAATTGCTCCTGCTGGTCTCATGTGAAGTCCTTCCTCTGCTTTGATTACCATTGTTTTGCTTACCATAATAATTACCTCCTGAAATAGTATTAACGTTATTTGATGATTTAATTTTACTTTGTGGGAAAAATTTTTCAATCCACCTCAAAACGCAAAATTGCACTAGACATGGTGCAATTAATAATTAATACATCATATCCAGTGCAGCTTTGCTTTCAGCACTCCTTCCAGCTCTTTACTTCCACGGGTTCCCCTTATGGCATTAAGCGACTCTTCTTCGCTCAGCACTCTGGTAAAATCCCTGAAAAAAGCTTTTGTAGTTATCATATTTTCAAAATTAAGGGCTAGGAGGAATATCACATCTACCTTCATGTTTCCCCAGTTTAAAGGCTCTGCCAGCTTGACCACGCATATCTGTGGTCTGATTACATTTTCTGCCTTGCCATGGGGTATGGCAATACCGCTTCCGATTGCTGTGGACTCCACATTTTCTCTCTCAAGCACATCCTTTAAAAAACCCTTGCTTACATATCCTCCATCTATAAGCCCTCCGCAGGCTTCTTTTAGAAGTTCTTTCTTGCTTATCTTTTTCTCAATAAAAATAATATTGTCTGCCTCTATGAGCTTTCCAAACTCGTTCTTGTCAACCCCATAATCAGACCGAAGCTCTGCGCACTTGTCCCTTATAAGCTTCTCATCCTTTTGGCTTACTATAGGAGATATCTGTACTATCCTGTCATCGCTTACCTGCCCCGGTATCATGGACAGGACTATGTCATACTCGTACTCGTCCAGCCTGTTAATCTTCTCAGAGGACAAAATCGCGACTATATCTATATTTGGAATCCTGTTCTCAATCTTTGCAGCCACTATGTTTGCCGCAGCAATTCCCGCAGTTCCTATCAGGATTGCCCTTATGCTCTGGGGTGTCCTGTGAAGTGCTCCCCCCACCAGCAGGGCAATAAATGCTATCTCATGGTCGGATGGCATGTTACCAGTATATTTTTCATAGATACGTGAAAGAGTAAAGCAGGTAGCAAATATGCCTGAGTACATCTCCGTAATATCCTGTAAAAATGGATTGGTAACTTCTATTCCATACCTTGTCCTGGTCAGGGATGATGGCACAAAGCTCTCTATGCTGGTCTTGAGGAGTTCGTTTTCCACCAGCTTCATGCCCATGATTTGAGACAGATATTGAAGCAGCTCGTTGGCAAAATTCACCGCTTCTGCATCCGCCTGATGGTCTGACTCACCCTCCTGCAGGGTGGCGGATTGTAGGAGAATCTGTATATAATCTGACTCTCCTTGTGGCAGTTTGCTTTCTGTCAGCCTGCTAATCTGTGCAATTATATCTGTTGAGATACTCTTTCTGTTGTCGTATGCAGCACCATGCTCAGGCACATCAATATGATTTTCTTTTTTCTCATCATATCTTTTTGATGTAACATACTCATTGGCTGCTATTTTATTTTGATTTATTTTAAGACGGTCCAGCACATGTCCATTCTTTATCCGGTACAATTGTATCGTCATATACTCCGCCAGCATCTGCACCGAATAATCTGTATACAAAATATGATACTTTTCCTCTATGAAATGTATAATATCCACCGAATCCCCATAATTTTTTCTGGAGAAATTATTTGCCCAGAGTGAGCTCTCCTCTCTGGAAATCCTGTGATCATAAAAATCTTCAACTGCATTGTTTTCAACAGGAAAACGGCACATATGCCGCAGGGCTTTTCTGATTGAAAACTCATCCCCTGATATGGAGATTCCGTGGCCTGCTGTCTTGGTCACAGATATTTTAAAGGCTTCAAGCTCTGATTCCAGATGCTTTATGTCCTCATTTATGACATTCCTGCTGACAGACAGCTCCTCAGAGAAAAGTGCCACTGTATATGTATCCCATCCGCTAAGCAGGATATAGGCGATATAGTTTATCCGCTGCTGCCTGGACATGGATACAGCCCTGTTGTCTACCAGATTCTGTAACTCACCTATCTGCCCATCCGTAAAATCCGCCTCAAATCCAATGCCGGGCTTCCTGTTTAAGACCAGCCCCCTCTTTGCACAGAAATCAGACACCTCCTTGATATAGGTCTTGACGCTTCTCTCTGACACCCCAAGGCTTATGGCTAAAGCCCTCGCTGTTATGGGCTTGCGGTTATTCTCTATTAATTTTTCAATAATAGCCAGACCTCTTTCCGACAGCATGGGCTTCCTCTTTCTTATATTTGCGGTTTAATGTTTACTTATGCTATACATATTTCAGCAATTCTTCCGGTTTATCAATCAGACAGCTTGCTCCGTTTTTTATGAGGAAATCCCTGTCCCTGAAGCCCCATGTCACGGAAATACATGGTATGCCGGCGTTTTTAGCGGTCTGTATATCCACATCAGAGTCTCCCACATACACACACTCATCTGCTGTGACGCCAAGCTCTCTCATAGCCTTTAGGGCTGTATCCGGAGCTGGTTTTCTGGCTACATTTTCCATCTCACCTATAGCCGCAGAGGTGTAGCCGCTGAAATACTGGTCATTTAATTCCTTCACTGCAAAATCAATCTTGTTTGATACAATTGCCATCTTTATGCCGCGAGCCTTAAGCTCATCAAACAGAGGGATTATACCCTGATAAGCACCTGTGTTTTCTGTGCAATGCTCCCCATAGTATTCTTTGAATACATCAAAGGTTTCCTCAAATTCAGGGTTGTCCTCTCCATCAGGCACCGCGCGAATCATGAGAAGTCTCACTCCATTTCCCACAAAACGTCTCACCTCATCCAAAGTCCGCTCTGGCATGCCCATGGTTCTAAGGGCATAGTTCACTGCATTTTTTAAGTCCACCAGTGTGTCTAAAAGTGTGCCATCCAAATCAAAAATCACTGCCTTTACTGGATTTTTCCCTGTCACCTTCTCAAAGGCATTGTTAAATTCTTCCTTACTCATAATATTTACTTTTCCTTCGCTGCTCACAATCATGTCCCCCTTGTTTCCAGATATATATACCGTGTCGTCCTTATTGGCAAAAAGCTTTACCTTGTTTTCAACCTCTGCCGCCATTACATTATGGCCGCTCTTTGGCACACATACCTTCATATGGTTTGATAAATCAATAGATTTTCCTGTTGCATTAACCCTCACAATTACATGCTCTCTCAAATCCCTGCTCTCGTACCCTCTCTCAGGGCAGCTTGTGAAATTCTCTTCAAAAGCCTCGCGGGAATATTCCTCTATCTCCCAGCCTCCATATACGACAAGGATTGTGTCCTCATCCACCAGCACATCCATATCCCTGTTCTCGTCTATAGTTCTGATTTTAATTATTTCTCCTGAATTTGCAAGCTCAAGTGCAGGTATATAACCTATTGAAGCCAGCCTTGATGTATACTCTTCCATCCTGGGGTTTTCAAGAATCTTGTCCTTGCCATAGATAATGGTGGTGTTCTTGAAATAATCCAGGGTTCTTTTCTCTATTATTGTCTTGATTGCAGAATCAGATGGTCTCTCATATCTGCCATCATCACTTATGACCATTCTCGGCTGTATATTATTGTCTGCACAGAAATTCTCATAAATCGGGGTCAGCCTCTCCACACTTATAAAGCCTCCTGCTTTTCTCAGATGTCCTCCACCGGAACCGATGCCCTCGCATATCTTCTCTGCCATCTCACTAGCTTTTACCTCTCTGACACAGCTCCTCACTGACAGCTTCACACCATTTTGCCGAACACAGAAAACTACTACTATGTCAATGGCATCCACCTCTAAAACCAAATCACTTATTATCCCCAGCACATTTGGGTCACAGGGTCCTGCCTTGACTATGGCAAATCTATGCTCCTCTATATAATCACTTCTGAGAAGGGCTGTTCCTGCCAGCTCAAGCTCCTCCAGCGACATATTGCAATTTTTGAATCTGGCTATTATAGCATCATCAAATATCACATTGTCCCTAAGCTCCTTGTCAAGAGGCTGAGATATCTCTGAGAGACTGCCTGTATCTGTATACAGACCATAGTACAGGGCTGTGGAGAGCTTGCTGTCTGCAGCTAAATCATAGCCCTCATCAATTAACATGCTCCAGACCAATGTGGAGCAGGAGCCAAGCTTTTCCCTGACGATTGAATTTTCAGGGAGCTGTCCTGCCTGAATATGGTGGTCTATGACCGCCACATTCCAGGCATCAAAACGGGTGACATTTCCTGCCTCATACTGGCAGTCCACTGTAACCAGAAGCTCTGGCTTATCTACCCTGTCCACATGCTCAACCGGGATTTCAAGCTCCTTTATCATGAGCACCAGATTGCTTTTTCTGATAACGTTTCTTCCGCCATATACAAGCCTTGGCTTTTTGCCCCTGCTCTCCAGATACTTAAAGACAGCGTAGCCGCTGGCTAATGCATCTGCGTCCGGGTTGTCGTGGCATTGGATTACTATGTCCTTGTATTTCAGCAAATCTCTTAACTTCATTTTTCTGTACCTATAACTTCTCCTGCTTTTCTAATATGCTAATTGTACCGCTTATGATTTGGGATATGGAAAAAACAGGGTACTCCTGTCCTTCTCATCAAACATATCATTGTACTGCAGTATCTGATATTTGTTTATCCATTCTGCCTCTTCTCCTGTGGCTTCATTCAGGTGAACAAAGCCTCCTGCTCTCTTGGAGTAGTAGCCTCTTGAGTTGATGGCAGGGATTTCCTCCTGCAGGTCTGATAAAAACTGATTGTATGGCGGCAGGCTGAGTCCAGCTGTCTCAAGTGTCATGGTTGAGAGGAAGTTTAGGCTTGTGATATCCACCGTCTCCTCTGCTGTATCATAGTTGGTCCAGATGAAAAATGGCACTGTGTAGAGATTTTCCAGTTCATCCTCAGTTAGTCCGGACAAACCTTTTCCATTTAACAGCTCTATGAACTTAGAGTTAAGTCCCGGCTGGTGGTCTCCGAAAAATACGATTTCCACCGGCTCATCCACACTCTCAAAATAGCTTATCAGATTCCTTAATGCCTTATCACTCTCATGGAGTAAGGACAGGTACTGGTTTCCATCTGTGTAGGAGTAGCCTATCTTGTAGATCTCCTCATTGAAATTATCATAGCTCTCAGCATAGCCGCCATGGTTCTGCATGGTTACGCCCAATATAAACAAATTCTCGTCTGCGGATTTTGACTCATATCTGTCTATAATCTTATCAAATAGTTCCTGGTCTGTTATATAATCCCTGAGAATATTAGTCTGATCAAAATCATCTATAAAGTGCATTTCGTCAAAGCCCATGGTGGGATAAATTTCATTTCTGCTCCAGCCAGTCTCATAGTATGGGTGCATTGCCACACAGGTGTAACCATCATTTGACAGTGTAGACACCAGAGAGGATGGCCTGTCATCTATATACTGCTGATAAACCACTGACCCATCCGGCAAAAAAGCCATTGAGTTTCCTGTGAGATATTCCCACTCGGAGTTGGGGGTCTTGGCTCCATAAACCGATGACAGGGCGTGACCCTTTATGGTGTTTTCTGTAAGCGAATCAAAAAACGGTGTGACTGTGGCATTGGTGGTAAAGTTTCCCACCACAGACAGGTCTGCGTAGGATTCACTCATGATTGTGATTATTGTAGGCTTTTTCCCATTAGTATTACTGGTCTCTGCGCTTGCGGCCTGACTGCTGTACTGGCTCTCAAGCTCATTTATCACATCCAGGCTGTAGCCCTCAGGTTCGCTCACAAAGCTGTCTCTCACACCCAGAGTAAAATTTAACAGATAACCATTTCTGTAGGTTCCCTTCATCTCCCAGGTCTCCGTGATTGTGTCCACGCTGTTTACCGCCACGATAACCACACATGCAATTGCGGAAAGCACTGTGATTACCCTCATCTGCCATACAGTTTTAAATTCCGGCTTTAGCTTTCTGACCAGAGCCACAAAGAGAATCCCTGCCAGAATCACATAGCAGGCTTTATCATCAAGGGAAAAATTATACTTGCCCGCCACACTCAGTCCTGTTCCCGCTGAGCGAAGGTCTGCAAAGGTAATCTCATTTCCCCTGAACTGGTATACAAAATAATCTATAAAGCCAAAGGACAAAAGCGTTATATGGGATATAATACATGTAAGTCCCGGCTTTTTAGCAAAGGCCTGCACCAGAAAATAAAAGGCAATTGCTATCAGATAGTTGTAAAACCACTTATCATCCGTGGTCTTGACAAAATCCTCTGCGTCCAGCAGGACATACTGGATGGAGTAGACCGTAAGTGCCGCTCCTCCTGCAAACATTATAAGTGCCCATACCCATGGGATTTTTTCGTTTAACTCTATGTCCAGGGACTTTATCAGGTAGTACAGGGCTGCAAAGCCTAACAAAATCCACCAGTTATACCTTACTATTATCCATAAAACTGCTGCCAGTCCGGCATATATTAAAAAGTTAACATTATTTTTTGCATTATATTTAATTGAAATTTTCATCGTTTTTACGCCTCACTCAGCTTCTATCTTACAACAAAAAAAACTACATGTATACTGGGAAATGTTATATACTAGGTATAACTTACCAATACAAAGGAGGACTAATCATGCCAGGATTTACCACTCACTATTTATTTGGAATAGACGCATACAAAGAAATCAATGATAAAAAAATAAAAAAGAATCTATACCACAACCACAGTGCCTTCGCTCTGGGGTTGCAGGGACCGGACGTATTTTTCTACTATCTCCCATCCTACCTCCTCCACAAGGAGAATCTGGGAGCCCTTGCCCACGACACAGACACCGGTGCATTTTTCGCATATTTACTGGAAAGCAGGAAACAGTTTATCGGAAAACCAAGGCTTCTGGCGGTGGCTGATGCTTACATAACAGGCTTTATCGGACACTATACACTGGACTGCACTGTCCATCCCTATGTCTACGCCTTTACCTCCTATGACCCTGCCCATCCAAAGAAAAATACAGAGTACTTTGGACAGCATGCCTATTTTGAGACTGAGCTGGACTGCGAGCTTCTCGCCTGCAAGAAGGGCTTGTCACCATCCCACTTCCACCAGAACTCAACAATTACCCTGTCCAGAAAGCAGCGCAGGGTAATAAGCCAGATGCTCTGCTACGCTTATAACAACACCTACCCGGGAATCGGCGCATCCAAGAGACAGATAGCAAGTGCCACACGCTGGATGCAGCTTGGCACCCGCGCTGTCAATGACCCATCCGGACAGAAAAAGGTTCTGGTTCGTTTTATCGAGGGACTGGCTCTGGGCAGACCATTTATCTCTGCCATGCTGCCAAGCGACAGATACAGGTTTGTGCCTGACGCTATGAATTTTGCCCATAAAAAATGGATTCATCCCTGGACTAAGGAGCCCTCAAATGAATCCTTTCTAAATCTCTACCAGAAAGCACTGTCGCTGTACTCTAAGCGTATAGACGAGTTCTACAGCCTGATCCGCGACAAGGGTGCTGACACCGGAAAAGAGCATGAATTTCTTGATTCCTACGGAAACTGCTCCTTCCTCAGTGGTCTGCCCCTGAGATAGGAATAACTAATCCTGCTGTTTCTTCCATCTGCCAGACCTTATGTACAAAGCCAGCATTATGACGCTTACCAGGGAGCTGGCAGGTGAGGCACAGCCTATGATAAAGAGATTTGCATTTGGAAGCTTTGACAAAATCCATGTAAGCGGCACCCTGACCAGAAAGGTGGTTATCAGGTTCTGTGCCATATTGTAGGTTGTCTTTCCACAACCATTAAGCATACCGGCAAGACAGAAGGTTATGCTGGTAAATACCGCATCAATACTGTATGCCCTCATGTACTGGCCTGCAAGCTCTATAACTGCCGCATCATCTGTAAATATGGATGGAAGGAGCCAAGGCATAAACTGGCATATAGCCAGAAATACCAGTCCAATTGACAGGCACACAACAATAGCATAGCCCACCGACTTTTTCGCCCTGTCATACTGCTTTGCTCCGAAGTTCTGCGCCACAATCACCGATACCGATGATGTGAAGGCATTCTGCGGAATAAAGGCAAACTCGACAATCTTATCTCCAATTCCCATGGCAGCACTTGCTGTAAGTCCCATAGAATTAATAATGGCTGTGATAAACATAAAGCTTATATTTACAAGTATGCTCTGGATTCCTATGGGTATGCCTACCTTTAATATGGAGGCAGTTATCTCTCTGTGAAACCTTACATCTTTTAAGGAAAAAGGAAAAGCCATGCCCCTCTTTGCGATAAATACAAGGCCGTAAATGAAGCTGACCCCCTGGGCGCATACCGTAGCGATTGCCACACCCATAGCTCCCATTCCAAGCCTGCCTGTGAGAATGTAATCACCGCATATATTTACGAGGCAGGCAACTCCTACGAATATAAGCGGGCTCTTGCTGTCACCCATGGCACGAAGCAGAGCACATACAATGTTGTAGCCGATAATAAGCGGAATACCACAGCTGCAGATTTTCATATATGCTACAGCCTGCTCCATAGCTTCTTCCGGCACATTTAAAAGTCCAAGCAATTGTGGTGAAAGGACAAACGCAGCAAATGTCAGTATTAATCCCACCACTGCAAAATCAATGATGACATTTCCTACTATTTTAGCAGCTCTCTTTTCATCCTTGGAGCCTATACACTGTCCCACCAGGACGGTTCCTCCGCTGGACAGTCCTATGGCAAAATATGTGAATACAGCCAGAAGCTGGGCACCACTTGATACTGCAGAAAGTCCTGCTGTGCTTCCAAAATTTCCTATAATAAGTGTGTCTACTATTCCATAAAGGTTCTGCAATAAGATAGCAAACAAAAACGGCACAGTAAACCTTAAGAGGTTACTGGCTATCGGTCCCTCTGTCAGAACCATTTCTCTTTTTGTATTAGTCCTCATTACGTTTCTCTAACTTTCCTGCTTACTCTCAGCTTCTGGTATTGTCCCTGTCTTCATCCTTACTATCTTCCAGCTCCATATAGGCTCTGGCTATCTTCTGGTAATCCACCTGATTTTTAATTTTCTCCACTGTGAAATCATCATCTGTGATTTTTGCCTTATATATATAAAGTCCATCCTCATTGATTGTGTCGCCCTCAATAAGTGCGCCCACTACATAATGCTTGTTTTCAAAATCAAATTCATCTACCACTGCAAGCTCTAGCTCTTCTCCGTCTTTGTTTGTGGTTTTGAAGGTTGCGTATTCTTTGAAATCTTCCATTTTTTCACCTCTTCGTATTTATGTAGCTGTTATATTCTATACTTTGTAGATTATATTAGCAAGATACAGAAAACCTGACAGCTCTCTTACATACCTTTGTATACATATAACCTGCCACCGGCAGTTTTTATTGCATACTTTGGCATTTTCTCAATTACTGCATATCATTGGCTTCGATGCTCTGCGCTTCCGTTCCAGTCACTTCCGTTCCAGTTACTTCTGTACCAGAAACCTCCGTGCCTGAGGTCTCGGTGCCCGGCTGTGGTGTCTCACATGTGTAAATCACATTCACCACCACATCATCAGACACATTTCCACTGTCGTCTGCTGCATGCACCCTGACAGCATAGCTTCCTCCTGTCTTATTCTGGACTGCACTGCTTAAGGCTGCATAGTCAGAATCATCAATCACTGCTGTGGCAGAATAATTTCCATCTGATACTGTAACCTGATTCTTTATAAGTACATCCAGCTGTGACGAGTCAAAACTGCCATCTGCCAGATACAGGTCACCCTTTGAGCTAATTGTAGGTTTTGTTGTATCTACAACAATATACTGTGTAGCCGCTGTAGAAGTATTGCCGCGGGAATCTGTCGCGCTGTAGTAAATATCGTATGTGCCCGGCATATCAGTATTTACCGTACCTGATGCTGTTACAGCCACTGCCTCTCCTGTCACAGCGGCTGCGGATACACCAGACATAGTATCAACAGCACTTCCACGCTCAACTGTTACACTTGCCGCACATGCAATAGTCGGACCTGTTGTACTCCATGGATTAGCAGGGTCCGGGTCGGTTGGATCCCAGCCTCTGCAAGGACTGTTCAAATCAATCCATGCTGCAGATGGCTTGCCAAGAGGTCCAGGATCCGGACTGTCATAAATCTCCACAGTAGTGCCAGATGGACAGTTATCTACGAGCCATTTTGCATCCCTGACTGAAAGTCTTACGCAGCCAAGAGAGGCGAAATCACCAAGCTTATTGTATTCCTCCGATTCAAGATTCCACTTATCTGTAGTATAATATGGCACTGAATGAAACATTATAGGACCATTTATTCTGTATGCATACTGTCCATATACATTTCCATACAATGCGCGCCATGTGTATTTAGTTGATGTCTTAAACACACCAAGAGGTGTACCTCCATTAAGTCCACAGGAACATACCATTGCCTTTATGGGCACCTTGTACTCTCCATTCTCATCCTTTGAGTATATGGTCACGGTGTTCATCTGACGGTTTACGCTTATATAATAAGGAAAATCCTCTGTCTTGTCCTTCGCTTTGTCTTTTTCCTCATATTCCACATTCTCATCTGAGTCATCCAGTGCCAGCTCTTCCTCGTAGTATTCTTCCTCAGATATTTCCGTCTCTGCTTCAGTGCTTGCATATTCCACTGCTTCCACAGCCTGAGACTCCCGCTCCGTATTTTCTGCCGCAGCCGTGACCTCCTTTGCATTTCTGCTTTGTATGACTGCTGCTGATACCGCTGCTGCGGCTCCGATTACAATAATGATGCCCAGGGCTAGGGCGCACCATTTCTTGTGTGTCTTGATAAAATTCATTTTTTCTCCATTATTATTTTTAAAATTTTATAGTGCTTTTCTACTATATTAATGCTATACTATCCTTAATTTATACCATAAAAACATATAGACTATCAATAGAAGATAGACAGATAGGAGGATTATATGTACGAATTTACAAATGACTGTTTACTGAATATTGACACAATAGATGATGAGCACAGACACCTGTTCAAGCTCATAAATGACGCTTTTGCGCTGGTTGAGGAGACTGATGATGTGGCACCTGTTGCTAAAAATCTGCTGTCTTCCTTAAAGGACTATGCCAATACCCATTTTGCCCATGAGGAAGCCTATATGGAGAGCATTAATGACCCAGAGCTTTCCCTCCAGAAAAAAGAGCATGCTGCCTTTGCTGCAAAAATAGATAGCTTCAAGCTTGATGATTCTTCGCCTGAGGCTGCAAAGAAATCCTTAAATGAGCTGCTCACTTATCTGGTTCACTGGCTCTACCATCACATTTTATCCAGCGATATGCTGATTGGTAAAATGCTTCCTATGGAAGATAAGTCTGAAAATATCTTTGAATTTACTGACAAGTACAAGACTGGCATCGCCTTAGTGGATGATGAGCACCGCAGGCTTTTTGAAATAATAAGTGATACCAATGACTTAATCCATGACAATTTTATCCATGATAAATATGATGAAATCATGCGCCTGCTCTCTGAGCTTAGAGAGTATACCCAGATTCACTTCCATGACGAGGAGGAGCTTATGGAGCGCATCAATTATCCTGGACTTGAGGCCCAGATAAAGGCTCACTCTGCTTTTGTTGAGCGGCTTGTGGGTATTAATTTGTCTGAGCTGGATGATATGGATGATAACCAGCAGGAGTATCTGCTGGATTTGATTCAGTTTTTATTGAGCTGGCTGTCTAATCATATTTTGGGAACGGACATGAAGATTGGGGAGTTTATGCGGGAGCACAATATAAGCGAATAGAGCTCGCGCAAGCTTTGGATTAAGAATTCGCAAACCTCCCACTCAAAGTGTTATGAAAACCGGGTGGCATACAGTGTATTTCCCAGAAAAAATATGAAGTCAGCCGCGGGATTTTATCGCGGATAGGATGTATAGATTTGATATACTTCTCCGTTTCCCACATGATGGAACCCCGCGGCAGTTCATATTTTGTTCTGGTAAACAACTGTATGCCACCCGTTTTTCGTAGGTCTTGAAGTGGGAGGTCTGGGTTATCGTATTTAGCTTGTTTGCGCTTCTGCTTGATTATATGTGCTCGCATCGCGGGGCTCGCTCGCTTGCTGGAAGAAGATTGCATATCTGACAAAGCCTAAACGTATGAACTTTTCCCGCATCTTACATACACATGCGCCTAACAAATCCTACATCCGGTAATTCGCACATATTCAAGGCATATTCTATGCCTGATAGGATTTCATATATTGTACATTTTATATATCGATATATGATTTGCTAATTAATATTTTGGAAACTCATGCCCGCATTTCGGACAGTATTCAAAGTCCTCAGTGGTCTCATAGCCACAATTACTGCATCGCTTATAGCCGTTGTTATAACCGCCTCTGTTTAATCTTGTCAGATGCTCCGGCAATATCTCAATATCCTCGCCTCTGGCAATTCTCTTACCGATTTCCGGGTTCAGTTCATATGTTGTATTACAGCAGCTGGTCTGCACATAATATCTCTTATTCCATTTGAAGCAGGGTATGAAGAAGAGCGACAGCACCATATAGGTCATGTAAACCTGATATCTGCCGTATCTCCCGCATTGGCTGCATATTATCTGCTGATTGAAGTCTAAGTCCCTTCTTCCATCAGTTATTCCCATCATAAAAAACATTATTTGTGTTCCTCCAGCCAGCGCATTGCTGTGTATGCATATACTGCACATCCGCTTGTGAGTGCTTCCTCATCAAATTTCACCATTGGATGATGCTGTGGATAGCGGTAGCCTTTGTCCGGCTGTCCTGCGGCTAAGGCAAGCATTATTGATGGCACCTCATGGCTTACATAGGCGAAGTCCTCTGAGCCTGCGGATTTTGATGACTGTCTGCCTGTGCTCATGGCTGCAAGCTGGGCTACCGAGAATGTCCTCTGGGCTCCTAAGAGCTCTTTTACATATTTTTCTGCATTTATTGACAGGTCCTTGTCGTTTACAAGGGTAGGGCAGCCACTTCCGAATGTAACCTCTGCCTCTGCCCTGAAGCTTTTTGCTATTCCTTCTGCGATTTCTGTCATTCGCTCCTTGATGAAGGCTCTGGTCTCCTCGTCAAAGGTTCGGATGCTGCCGCCCATATCGACTGTGTCCGGTATGACATTTGCAGCTACCCCTGCGTTCATTGTACCGATTGTGAGCACTGCCTGATCTGACATGGCAAGCTCTCTGGCACTTATTTCTTCAAGTGCGATAAGAATATGGGCTGCTGCATTTAAAGGGTCTACTCCTGTGTTTGGCATAGAGCCATGACAGCCTTTTCCCTGTACCTTTATATTGAAATAATCCGCTGCCGGTGCGCTGACTCCCGGTGCTGATACGATTACTGTTCCCGCCTCAAATGGCATGCCCGCCATAACATGAATCATAAGTGCTGCATCCACATCAGGATTTTTGAGCACGCCTGCCTCTATCATGTCCTGGGAGCCTTCAAAGATTTCTTCTGCCGGCTGGAACATGAGCTTTATAGTTCCCTGAATTTCATCCTCATGCTGCTTTAAAATTCTTGCAGCTCCCAAAAGCATGGAGGTGTGCATATCATGTCCACAGGCATGCATGCGGCCGCTGTCTGATGCAAAGTCAACGTCTGCCTCTTCCCTTATTGGAAGTGCATCCATATCTCCCCTGATGAGGAATACCCGACCCGGCTTTTTACCTCCTGCATTTACAACGAGTCCTGCTTTTCCACAGTCAATCGGCTCATAACCCATACTTATCAACTCTTTTTTGACATAGGCTTTCGTCTCTGTCAAATCAAAGCCTGTCTCCGGATGGGTGTGCAGATAGCGTCTGTCTGCTATGATTGTGTCCTTAAGCTGTATGGCTTCTTCTTTTATTTTCTCTGCGTTCATTTTGTTTACCTCCTAATGTTTTCCCAGCATATTGTGTTTATTATACATATAGTTCCCAGACTTCCCACATAATAGCCTTCGATAATCGGATGATATGCAGTTGTTTTGCTGAAGAAAATATGAACTGCTGCGGGGTTCCATCAATCTGCGCAACGCCTTTAACTATACAAGTTTAAGTACACTATCCACGATTCATACCTGCAGCTAACTTCATATTTTCTTCAGCATAACAACTGTATATCAGGAGATTAGCACAAACTTCAATGTGTGAAGTTTCAGCAAACTATTGATATAAACAAAAAGAACAGTTCCGTATTGCTACACGAACCATTCCCTTTGCGATCATTATTATATTATTGAAATTTTAGTAACTTACTATGGCATTGGGAAGTTTTCAAATACTTCCCCAAATTATAACATCAAATCCTGATGTTGTCGATTGCTATGCACTGACCGTCATATCATAAATACTCCTGCCTGCGCCATAGACTTTGATATATATCTCCTTGCAATGCCTGAGCTTGCAAAACAGACACATGGCCTCCTGTTCATTATGGTATACCTTCCATTCCCCACATGCTATGCAGTCCTGACCTTTTTTCTCGATAAAGGATTTCACGTCAGGGAGGGGATAGCCTAAAAAGACTCCAATTTCGTGTGGAAAACATTCCTGAGAATTAATCCTCGCCTTAAGGCGCTCCACACATTCTGTAATATTCATGCTATTTTCATAGCCATATCCTATCAGAAAATTCTGCACATCTGCTCTCGCAAGTTCCTTTGTCAGCAGCGATTTCCTATACACATAGATTAAGTAAAAGTCATCAACATTTTTAAACAGCTCAATGTATATGCCCTTGCTGTTCATCCTGCGGTTTAGTTTGTCTATTGACTCCCTGCACTCCTTGGGACTTTTAAATGAGTAGTTATACAAATTTGCCACCTTTATACCGGCAAGAGTCGGAGCTGCATTTCTGATTAAGCTTTCCTCAAACCCCATAGGCTTACAGCTCTGCGAGAGCTTTTCCAAGTGCCTTGCAGCCTGCGATTGCCTCATCATCCGGAGCTTCCTGAGCGATTACGCCCTCTCCGCCTATAACTGTGGCGCCGGCTCCTGTCATTCTGTCAACCCAGTCTCTCATCCACTGGCCATCTCCCCAGCCATAAGAACCGAATAAGGCAAGCTTTTTGCCAGATACGAAAGACTCAGCCTCTTCTACGAAAGGCTCCATCTCACTTTCCTCAAGCACCTCAGCTCCCATTGCAGGACAGCCCATTGCAAATCCCGGTAAATCCTTTATATCGTTTATGTTGACCTCTGATGGTGAGAGGAAAACTACCTCTTTACCAGCTTCCTTAGCGCCATCGCCTACAGCATTTGCCATAGCTCCTGTATTTCCGCTCTGTGTCCAAAAAATTACATAAATCTTATCCATGATTTTTCCCTCCATTCTCCGTTAGTTGTAACTAACTTTGAATATAGGTTAGTCTATTCTAACTGCTTTGTCAAGAGTTTTCTTTAACTTTGTATCCTTTTCCTGTAATAGCGTCCTTAATCACCTGTATATCCACATCCCTGTCGCAGGAAATGGTGACTGTTTTCTTCTTAAGGTTAACCTTGGCTGAGGCTCCTTCAATATCGTTTACTGCGCCGGTTATTGTGTTAGCGCAGTTCTGGCAGTGCATATCTTCAACCTGAAGGACATAGGTGTGGGTTATGGTGCCCTCAAGCTTTTTCTTTTTGGGCTTGTATGATGAACCGCCGCCACAGCAGCCACCCTCGCCCTTGAAGTGCTTGATGGACTCTCTTATTCCTAAGGCTATTGCTGCTGCCAGAATTATGATTATTATTACGTTGCTCATATTATGTACGTTCCTTTCCTGCGTTATACATTTTACATTTTTACTTTTCACATTTTTACTTTCTACATTTTTACTTTTCACATTTTTTACGCTTCCCGCATTTAGGTTGTGTGTGAATCGGATAACATATAGTTATTCGCCATAAAAAATATGAAAGCAGCACCGAGACCTAATCGCGGATAGGGTTTACAAATTTGTAAATTTATGTCCGTTGCCTGCTGTTATGGAGCCTCGGTGCAGTTCATATTTTGTTCTGTCAAACAACTATATGCCATCCGATTATTTATGCTTGTGGGGCGGGAAGCTGATTTACAATATTAACCGAATGCTATATCGAGAACCATCATACCTGCAAATCCAACCATAAATGATATGGTCGCCCAATTAGAGTGCTTTCCCTCTGACATCTCAGGAATCAGCTCCTCGACCACAACATATATCATGGCTCCTGCCGCAAAGCTTAGTAAGACCGGCATAAAGGGCACTATGATTGATGCAAGAAGTATGGTTATAATTCCTGCAATTGGTTCCACCGCGCCTGAGAGTATGCCCTGAATACATGCCTTGCCCTTGCTCATGCCGTTGGCGTGAAGGGGCATTGATATGATGGCGCCCTCGGGGAAGTTTTGTATGGCTATACCTATGGACAAGGATAAGGCTGCTGAGATTGTCACCAGTGAATTGCCCTGTAACCAGCCTGCGTATAGCACTCCTACCGCCATTCCCTCCGGTATGTTATGTATAACCACTGCCAGCACCAGCATGGTAGTCTTCCTCAGGCTGCTCTTTGGACCCTCTACTGATTCATCCATATGCATGTGGGGTGTCAGCACATCCAACAGCAGGAGGAAAATCATTCCTATGCAAAAGCCAAGTGCTGTTGGAATCACCGCCAGCCTGCCCATGCTCTGCTTTGCCTGCTCCACCGCCGGTATCAAAAGGCTCCAGAAGGATGCCGACACCATTACTCCTGCCGCAAAGCCTGTCAGTATTCTCTGGATGCCGATATCTATTTGTTTTTTCATAAACAGAACCATCATGGCTCCAAGGGATGTTCCCACAAAGGGAATCATAAGTCCGATAAACACACTCATTATCCTACCTCCTTTTATATAACTAATATATGTTAGGACAAACTAACGCGTTACGCTAAATATAGCCGCCGTACAGGCGGCTTTATTTTCTGCACTCATACTAGCACCAACTTTTGTTAGTGTCAACTAATTCAGAAATACTCTTATGAGAAATACTTTTCCTTAATAATCTCCACTGGCATTTCCTGTCCTGTCCACAGCTCAAATGATGCTGCTCCCTGATACAGAAGCATGTACATTCCATTTCCTGTCTTGCAGCCCGCTGCCTTTGCCTCTCTTAAAAGTCTGGTCTCCTGTGGATTGTAAATCACATCAAATACAAAGAGGTCTGGATGGAACATGCTTGTATCCGTGATAATTGTTGCATCAGTCTTTGGTGCCATGCCAACGGATGTACCATTGACAAGGATTGCACTGTCCGCAATAGAGGCACGCAGTATTTCAGGATCTTCATAATCATGAAGTGTAACCTTGCATGATGTGCACTCATTTAACTGGTTTACGATATCCTGGGCACGCTCCCAGAAGGCATCTCTGATATTAAATACATTAATCTCTGCAACTCCGTCTAAGGCTGCCTGAACCAGAATCGCTGTTGCGGCTCCGCCAGCACCGAGAAGTGTCATCTTCTTTCCAATGATGTCTACACCATTTTCCTTTACTGCACGCATAAAGCCAATACCATCTGTAGTGTATGCTGTGAGCACGCCATTGTCATTGACAATTGTGTTACATGCTCCTGAAATCTCAGATGCCGGTGATACCTTATCCGCCAGCCTGCACATTATATTTTTGCCCGGCATGGTGATATTCCAGCCCCTGGCTCCCATAGTGCGTAAGCCCTCAACTGCCTGTGGCATCTTATCCTCCGGCACATCAAATGCCAGATATGCATAATCCAATCCCAGCTGCTTGCATGCCTCATTGTGCATTGCTGGTGATACACTGTGTGCCACCGGGCTTCCCAGTAAACATAAGAGTCCTGTATGACCTGTAATTTCTTTTCCCATTGTTATATCCCCTTTTCCTATTCATTAACCTTTGTAATAATCTCTTCGCAGATGTCATACACACTCTTGCCATCTGTAGAAATCACAATATCTGCCGCTGATTCGTAGGCACTCTTTCTCTTTTCCATAAGCTCTGTTATGTACTCAACATTTTTATTATTTTCCAGAAGCGGTCTGTCGTGGCTGTGCTTTACATGCTCTAAAATCGTCTCCGGGCTGGCTGTCAGAAGCACCACCCTGCCGCTCTTTTTCATCTCATCTACATTGATCTGACGCATTGGAACGCCACCGCCACAGGAAACAATCATGTTTTTCTTGTTGCGGCTCTCACGCAAAAGCTCTGTCTCCTGCTCACGAAAGTACTCCTCTCCGTGCAGTTCAAATATTTCAGAAATACTCATGCCGTTGCGCTTTGCTATAACCTCATCCATCTCAACTACATCCATGGCAAAGGTGCGCTGCAAGGCCTTAGATATTGTACTCTTTCCAACTCCCATAAAACCAATCAGGAAAATATTGAAATCAAATAATTCGTGTGACTGGATTCTCTTGCTGCGGTACAAAATGCTCTCATATACCTTTAACACAGATTTTTTATACTTATAATCACCAAGCTTATCCAGAACAAACTTTTTCTTTCGCTCCTCTTCTTCCGGCTGAACGATTTCTATGCCGTTCTCCTGCTTGTAATTTGTGACTTCCTGTATAATCTGATAACGCATGCGAAGTGCATCCACAATAATCTCATCGCACATATCTAGGTCATTTCGTAACTTATCCAAATCCTTCATCTTCTTGGTTCCTTTTCCCTTTTGATACTAAAGTTTTTAATATCATAACCTATAATGAAGCCTAATTCAAGTACTCTTTCCCTTTAAAGTGATAAAGTTTTGAATTTTCCTTATTTTCAAGGAAACGCCGTACCTTATGAGGTATCTAGTGCCCAGCAAGAGGAAAAACATATCCTATGTCTATTTCTCCACCATTGCTGGATAATTCCTGCATCTTATCCACTGCTACATCACAGTCTGCAATAATCTTGTTCGCATGCTCCAAAAAAAGATGGCCTGCCTTGGTAAGTACCACGCCTCTTCCATCCTTTTTAAATAATGTAATTCCCAGCTCAGTTTCAAGTGCAGCCATAGACCTGCTGAGTGAGGGCTGTGATACATATAATATCTCCGCTGCCTGATGGTAATTTTCCAGTGTTGCAACCTTATGAAAATAAATTAACTGATTAAGTGTCATGCTGATTTTGGCTCCCTTTATCAAATATGTCCAAATTTTGCTCTCTATATTTTGATATTCTCACTAATGCTGTACATTCTTGACAAAATTATACCTTATTGATACATTTATTGCATTATTCTTCGACATGATAGGCATTAGACGCTATGTTTTTCACTTGTTAAAATATTATCATAAAAGCCTTGCTAAATTTTAAACAAAGTACGAACCCAAACCATCTTTTAGTTTGTGGTATTATTTATATTGTACTTTTTGTACTTGTACTGCTCTTCCCTAAGATTAAGGGAACTGTGACTGCCCTTGTAATGATTGCATCATCACTTTGTAACTACACAATCCTCACAGCAGCATCTAAGATGACTCCTGCTGCAGTTATGACAATGAACATCATACTTACTGCAATCGGTGTACTTCTCGGAGCTTACGTAAACATCCGTTACAAGAAAATGGTTGAGCTTGCAAAAGAAAACTAGCATTTAGATTAGAAAGAAGGAGAAATATGAATACTGTAAAAGTCAGAAATATTGAAATCGGTGCAGGAGCACCAAAGATTATCATTCCTATCGTAGGAGTAACCAAGGAGGAAATCCTGGACGCAGCCCGCTCTTTCGCATCTGTTACTTATGATGTTGTAGAATGGCGTGTTGACTGGTTTGAAGGCGTTTTTGATTTTGCAAAGGTTGAAGAAGTCTTAAAGGAGCTTCGTGAAATTCTGGGAGACAAGCCTCTGCTCATGACTTTCCGTACTTCTAAGGAAGGTGGAGAGAAAGCAATATCTGATGCAGATTACATTGACTTGAATGTTAAAGCTGCCAACACAGGTTATGTAGATTTCGTAGACGTAGAGATTTTCGCTGGTGATGATGTAGTATCTGCTATCATCGAGAAGGCTCATGCTGCCGGTGTAAAAGTCATCGCATCTAATCATGACTTCCACAAGACACCTGCCAAGGCAGATATCATCTATCGTCTCCGCAAGATGCAGGATATGGGTGCTGATATTCCAAAAATCGCTGTCATGCCTCAGAACAAGAAGGATGTACTGACTCTTCTTGCTGCAACAGAGGAAATGGCAAGCGACTATGCAGATCGTCCAATCATCACTATGTCAATGGCTGGAACCGGAGTCATCAGCCGCCTCTGCGGTGAGGTTTTCGGTTCATCTATGACCTTCGGTGCTGTTGGTAAGGCATCAGCTCCTGGACAGATGGGGGCAGAGGATTTGAATACTGTACTTGCGCTTATCCACGACGCAATGTAATATATATTGTCATAGCCAGTCCCTTGCAGCTTGATGCAAGTGCGGCTGGCTTTAATTGTATTCTAAAGCGTGCAGAAAAGCTGCCGGTGACATATTTCCACGACATGGAAGGGCTGTATTTAAGGTCGTAAATCATACCTTTTATCATGTATGGCATGGCATCCGGCGCATCTGTCAGCGATTTGTTTTGGCTGGTATTATTCCAGGGCTTATGATTGGACTTTTCCTTCTTGCCCTGCTCCTGATTACCTTTATACCGGCGATATCCCATTTGTAGTCCAGAATACTGCTCCTCATTCTGTATCTATAATATATCCTTTACAGACTCTCTCTTGAGAAGAATTCACATTTAATAACAGTTTTCATATATCAAAGTCTCTCTGATTATTGAAAAATTTATTTTATTAATCTATATTATAGTTATATTTTCGAAAAAGAAAGACAGGTATTGAAATATGTTTAAATCAGGTAAAGAAAAACGAATATATATAGCCCCAGGGGCCTATGTGGGCGGAGATGTGACATTGGGAAATGAAGTCGGAATCTGGTACAATGCTGTAGTCCGCGGTGACTCGGGTCCAATCGAGATAGGCAGTCAGTCAAATGTACAGGATAACTGCACAGTCCACACTGATCCTGGGCACAAGGTTGTCATTGGAAAAGGTGTGTCAATAGGGCATAACGCAGTGGTGCACGGCTGCACAATCGGGGATAACACTGTAATTGGCATGGGAAGCATTATACTAAACGGAGCTCTCATAGGCAAAAACTGTATAATCGGTGCCGGTGCTCTTGTGACTGGAAAGACAGTAGTTCCTGATAACTCTATGGCTTTTGGCAATCCTGCCAAGGTGGTGAGACAGCTTACCGATGCTGAGATTGAAGCAAACCAGCATAATGCAGAACACTATGTGGATTTGCTCAGAACCCAGCTCAACACACCAAATTTATAACTTTCGGGTTTAAATCATCTCATACTGCATAAGCTCGTATTTAAGCTGACAGCCCTCGTATATTTCCGCTGGAAGGAGGGCTCTCGCAACCAGCTTTAAGTCCGTACTGTCAATGTCTGTTCTCTTAAGATTTGCATAGTCTCCATCAATTGAGACTACCTGATAAAACCATGTTTCCATACTTATGTCTCCTTCATGCATTTAGCATCATTATATTACCGCACCATCGCTTAGTTCTCTTATATTATGTATACTGATTGGATTATTTTCTACTTAGTTAACAGTTTTTATATCCAGTTGTAATCTCCACCAGTCACCGCAAGAGACAGGAGTGTATCCATTTTCTCCACTTCTTCAGCCCCTCGAATCATCTCAATAAGCTTTGCAGATTCAACTATCTTTGGCATTTCCTCATCCGGTCCAATCTCCATATCCGGCTCCTCACCACAATATGGGCAGACAATTGCTGGTGCTATTCTTAAATCAAGAAAACGATTGCCGCATTCCTTACACTCGTAGTAACCGCACTGGTCGGTATCGTCTGGTACATAATACATTTATTCATTCTCCTTTTGTATTGCTTTATCGGCTGTTTTTATTCTATAGTTTCCTACTGTGGATTTCTTTGACATATGGCTATCAGCCTGCTGTCTTTGCCCACTCTTCTATCGAGGCGATAAAACGCTCTCCGTACTTGGCATATTTATTCTCGCCCACACCTGAAACCTCCATCATCTCATCCTTTTTTACAGGTGCCTTAACCGCCATATCAATCAGAGTCCTGTCACTGAAAACAATGTATGGCGGCATGCTTTCCTCACGGGCGATTTGAAGTCGAAGCTCCCTGAGTTTTTCAAAGAGCTTAAGTTCGTCTGGGGTGAGAGACTCTTTTCTGTTAACCGATTTCTCTTTTGAAGTCTTAGTTCTTGAGCTCTTATTTTTTGATTTCACCGTCCTTGCAGCTCTTTCCTTTGCCCTTGCTGCTTTTGTCGGAAGCTTATCCTCATCAGTGATTCTGACAAGCACTTTTGCATCGGGACTCTTAAGGTTGCTGATGTCACCAAGCTTCACCACCTGATAGTCACCAAGCTTAAGATACCCCTCAAGCACAAGCTGGTCAATAAGACGCCTCAGCAATTTCTTATTTGATGAAGCCAGGACACCATATGACTTGTAATATACGGCTCCAACCTCCTCAAGCCTCGCCGTCTTTGCTCCGGAAACTGTATCAATGATAATAGTTTTCCCATATCTGCCTCTGGCTTCATAGACACAATTTATGATTTTTTTCGCCTCTTCTGTCATGTCTATAGTTTCAAAATCCCGCAGACAGTTACCGCAATCCTCACAAGGCTTGTCTGGATTTTCACCGAAATATTTCAGTATGTAATTGCGCAGACACTCTGTTGTGTAGCAGTAGCCCTCCATGGCCTGAAGCCGCTTTTCATCCCGGCGTCTGATTATCTGCCGCTCGGCAAAATCAAGGTCTGGCATTTCCTTATGCTCCAGCAAAAGCCTGTTGATTACAATGTCCTGAGCTGAAAACAAGAGTATGCACTTTGAATCCAGCCCATCTCTTCCTGCTCTTCCGGCTTCCTGATAGTAATTTTCCATGCTTTGAGGCATGTTGTAGTGAATGACAAACCTGACGTTTGACTTGTCGATTCCCATTCCAAAGGCATTTGTTGCAACTACGATGCTCACATAATCAAATACAAAATCATCCTGCATCTGCTTTCTGTCTGCTGCACCCATTCCCGCATGGTATTTGGCAACAGACAGGCCCTTTTCCTTTAAAAGCTCATAGACGCTATCAACGTTTTTCCTGGTCGCACAATAAATGATGCCACTCTCCCCCGGATGCTCTGCGATGTAATCCAGTATGTACTGCTCCTTGCTGTCTGGCTTATCCACCTGAAAAAACAGATTTTCCCTGTCAAATCCAGTCACCATGGTGTAAGGATTTTCAAGTCCCAGTGTGCTTACAATGTCATCCCGCACCGCCTCCGTGGCTGTCGCTGTAAAGGCACTGATAATCGGGCGTTTCTCCAGCAAATCAACAAACTCCACAATCTTAGTATAGCTTGGACGGAAGTCCTGCCCCCACTGGGAAATGCAGTGAGCCTCGTCCACAGTAATCATGGAAATCTCAATATCTCTGGCAAGGCCTATAAAGCCCTCCGTGGTCAATCGCTCCGGCGCAACATATATTATCTTGTACAAGCCCATCCGCGCAGCACCTACAGTCTCGAAAAATGCACTGTCGGACAGAGAACTGTTGATAAAAGCAGCAGAAATTCCAGCTTCATTCAAAGCCTTTACCTGATCCTGCATGAGGGAAATCAATGGTGAAATGACCAGTGTGATTCCCGGCAGGAGCAAGGCTGGAATCTGATAGCACAGAGATTTTCCTGCGCCTGTCGGCATGACTGCAAAGGCGTCCCTGCCTGACAGGATGCTGTCTATTATTGCTTTTTGTCCCGGGCGGAATGAGGGGTAGCCGAAGAGGTCTTTTAGGGCATCTTCGGGGGTGGTGTAGGATTTTGTAGGTGTGTTGGTCATGTGGCTATCTCTACTTTCTTTCCTGCAAAGGCAATTCCGTATTTAGCAATATCCCGAATGCCTCCTTTGGAATCTTCCAATTGCGTTCTTCTTTTATCGCTCCTGTAAAAGTCTCTTGGTTACACAGCCCTACAACTCTTCGTACTGATAAATCCAAGATTTGAGCAGCTTCTTTTGTTGACAGGAATTTGTTTTCGGTCATATCGGCACTTCTTTTCGGAAATAGTATAGTTCTTTTCGGAAATTAGGGCAAGGCGTTTCCGAAAAGCTGACTGATAAATTACTTCCTCACTCTTTGAAGAAACGCTCTGCTTTCTTTGTGTCGCTGCACTTTTTGGTGTCGAAAATTTGTAGGTTTATCTTATACCGTTATAAATTCACTATATAGCAAATATCCATTTACTATTTTTTAATTTTCTCAATTAATTTAATAGCTAGGCTAGCTTTTCATTGAGATTTCTTATGCTTTTTTCGTTGACATTTAATACTGTTCAATGTATCATGTAATCAAGAGATGGGTTTGTTACCGTACAGCTATTGCTCAAGCGGGGTGCTCGTTTCTTTTTTTATGTTCACCATGTCATACAGATATAAATTTCCATCTGCAGCATGTCGTATCAACATTTCTATCCTGAATATATTAAACCGTTCAAGATCTCCAGTATCATTGTTATATACTGGAAGTGCAAACCCTGTCGTAAATCTATACCAGCCAAACTTTGCATCAACATTATGCTTTCCTTTAAAGTTTTCCTGCCATCGTTTATTCGTAGCACATTGAAGAAGCATAGGAATTCCCTGGATTACAACAATTTTCTTTCCATCCCAATCTGATATTACGCTTATTTTCTTATCCACTAAATATACTCCCTTCCAATCTGACGCATTGCGTTATGTTTATGGTAAAAAAAATATACAAAGAATACTATAATACCTGATAACTCTTCCTTGAACTAATTCTTGGACTAGAAATCATCAGTACCACTTTTTAATTATCTTCACTATTGATTCGGCGCTCTATTTCCGCTCTGTATTTCAACAATCGCAGTAAATAATCCGGAAGTTCTCTTTTCTCTGCTTCCCAATCTTGAACGGTACGATACGGAATACCATAGTAGTCACTAAATTCACGTCTGTTCATTCCCATTTTTTCTCTTAATTTTTTTACTTCTTTTCCTCTACTCATGATTAAACTCTCCCACAAAATAACGCATTGCGTTATTTAATAGTACCCGATATATACTATGTTGTCAATTCGCTATATTTTCACCTCTCATCATATTTCCGCCCATATATTTTTAAAAAATAGAAAAGACAGGCCCGAATTCCTTGTAAATCAAGGCTTTTCGTCCTGTCATTAATATAACATGTGCTCCTGTTGCTGAAATTAAAAGTGCTCTATCCTCTCCTGTTTCAAGAATTTTCTTCAAATTCATAATAAATCCAACCTGCATACTATTTGGCTGCAATTTATATTTATCAATCGGATCAAATATCTTCAATAGTTACAAACAATATTCCCTATTTCATGTTCCTATAAAATATCTATATACTCTCCCGCCAGTGCCTTATTCATGCTTCGCACCGCGCAGAATTTTCCACACATACTGCATGCTTCGCTATGGTCGTCCTCCGGCAGGCGGTCTTCTCTTATCTGCTTTGCTGTTTCCGGGTCCAGTGCGCAGTCAAACTGTGCATCCCAGTCCAGCACTCTTCTGGCATCAGCCATTTTGTCATCTATATCTCTTGCTCCCGGGATTCCTTTTGCTATATCGGCTGCATGTGCCGCAATTTTTGATGCGATGATACCCTGCTTTACATCATCAAGGTTTGGAAGAGCAAGGTGCTCTGCTGGTGTGACATAACACAGGAATGCGGCTCCGTTCATTGCTGCCACGGCTCCTCCGATTGCTGCTGTAATATGGTCATAGCCCGGCGCTATATCTGTCACCAGTGGTCCCAATACATAAAATGGTGCGCCCATGCATATGGTCTGCTGCACCTTCATATTTGCTGCTACCTGGTCCAGTGGCACATGTCCCGGTCCTTCAACCATAACCTGTACATTGTGCTCCCATGCACGTTTTGTCAGTTCGCCAAGCCTAACCAATTCCTCAATCTGACAGACATCTGTGGCATCTGCAAGACAGCCCGGTCTGCAGGCATCTCCCAGTGAAATTGTCACATCATGCTCTTCGCAGATTTCCAGTATCTCGTCATAATGCTCATAAAATGGATTTTCCTCACCTGTCATGCACATCCATGCGAATACAAGCGAACCTCCTCGGCTCACAATATTCATTTTTCTCTTATGTTTACGAATCTGCTCTATTGTTTTTCTTGTGATTCCACAGTGAAGTGTTACAAAATCCACGCCATCCTCTGCGTGAAGTCTGACTACATCAACAAAATCCTTCGCTGTCAAAGTTGCCAGGTCTCTCTGATAGTGGATAACGCTGTCATATACTGGCACTGTACCAATCATTACCGGACATTCACTGGTTAATTTCTGTCTGAAGGGCTGTGTGTTTCCATGGCTGGAAAGATCCATGATTGCCTCTGCTCCAAGATCTACTGCGCTCATGACTTTTTTCATTTCCACATCATAGTCCTTGCAGTCTCTTGATACTCCAAGATTAACATTAATCTTTGTGCGCAGCATAGAGCCCACGCCCTCTGCACTTAGTGACTTGTGGTGCTTGTTGGCAGGAATTGCCACCTTGCCCTCTGCTACCAGCTTCATCAAATCTTCTACTGGCATGTTTTCTTTTCTTGCAACCAATTCTATCTCCGGTGTTATGACGCCTTTGCGAGCTGCATCCATCTGTGTTGTGTACTTCATTTTGCTCCTCCTTTGTCTCTGCACATATGGTTTTGTTAAGCGGCGGAAGGTGGTGTCCCCAATCCACCGCATTACTAAAGGGGCACCGCCATTGGCAATACCCCTACAGATTACATAAACTCACAAACACCGAAATATCATATGTTTATTCGCTTTACGATATATCCCTACGTTGGCATTATCCAAATCAGGTTACAGGTCGAAACTCTTAGTTTCCTCTCAGCCGATAATATCAGCTCCCTTTTCTTAGATGATTATAAATCATCCTGCTGTCCAGTGCAAGCCCGTCTTTTTCTTAATTGCTACTATTATTTGAACTTTTCAAGTACCTCAGGCAATACCCGAGCCTGTTCATATGCATTCCGATATTCGCTTGGCGATATTTTATATCTTTCCTTAAATACCCTGTTAAATGTTCTCTGGCTTTCAAATCCACTATCCATACAAATATTTGTAATAGAATCTCTCGTATTTTCCAAGCGATAACATGCGTAACTCAGCCTGGCATCGTTAAGATATTGATTGAAATTTCTATGAAATGTTTTGGAAAAAAGTCTGGATAGGGCATATTTGCTCACCCCCAAGTCCTTTGCCATCTCTTCCAACGAAAACCTTTTCTTGAAATTTGCTGATATATATGAAACTGTCTGGTAAATAAGATCATTGCTCCCCACTTTGCTCTTTTCAACCAAATTCATTTTTCCTATGCAGCGTGCCAATACAATTTGAATATAAGCCTGTACAACAGTAATGTCTGACTGTTCTGTCCCTAAAATCGCATTTATAGCCCTATACACCTCCGATTCAACCCTTTCTGCTTTGATAACCGGATATTCAGGAGCCATAGATTGCATGATATCTGCAAATTTACCAATCGCAAACGGCGATGCAATCAGATAAATCGCATTATTTACACCGGCTGTCAGCACCTGATAGTGATGAATAATGTCTGGAAATACAAATCCTATATCTCCTTTTTCCATATGGTAAAGTTCCTGTCCAACACCAAGCTCTAATGTTCCACTGGTTACGCAAACAATCTCCAGTGCATTATGAAGATGTGGTTCAATATGTTTTGACTTTTTATTTAACGCTATGATTTCCTGTTTTGTGTCAACATATTTTAACTGCATAAAATACTCCCTTTTGCAACATTTGTCTATATCTTCTTTCGATTTGGCGAGCAATCCTTTTACATCTATCCTATAATTAACTTGTAAATAAGGAAAGGAGGAATTGCAAAAAAAAAGCATTGCCTCATCAAACACTAATCAGACAACGCTTTTTCCTGCCAGATTCTAATTTATCTCTGAAGCATCTGTTACTTCATCTGCAGAGATTCCTTTTTCTGCTTTCAGTTTTCTATTTGCATCTTCTACATTCATTCTTGAAAGTACAAACATAATCAATACATCAAA